>Ga0114996_10002887_pt1 | contig 21790 bp, 19 predicted proteins | sample ArcticOcean_MG_C_4_FD_87039 | JGI IMG/M metagenome (GOLD analysis project Ga0114996, IMG submission 87039) | Marine microbial communities from western Arctic Ocean - ArcticOcean_MG_CB4_134 | ecosystem: Environmental > Aquatic > Marine > Oceanic | place: Arctic Ocean: Canada Basin | collected... | reverse complement strand
TAGAAGCTCCACTCGTGCGAATCTGTTCCCCGACTTTCCAAATCACCGGGGCATCAGGACTCCCGAGTTGTAGATCTACGATCTCTACTCGATCATCGACGCGAGCGATGTCGAAGACGTCTTTTTGCCAAACGATCGCCCTCGACTCTCCCCCGCTTGCGAGGCGGAGACACCCATCGGTCTCGATCAATGTTCCACGGATCCCCTCGGCCAGACGAGTGGTCAACTTAGGATCAGATGGAGTTGAACTGCAGGCGATAGCTAGCACAAAGAGCAACGTAGCGATGGCCGTGGGCCAACCCCCGCGTTTGCAGAGCACCATGTCATACAAAATTTTATGTGTGAAAAATATCACTTACACATAACTATGGTTAGTAGGTTACTTCGCATGGCCCAATACAATATATGAAATAAATCATGTAACTCTCATATCCGTGATGATTCGCAACGCGATTCTCTCATGTCGCGCGAGTAATCTTTGGTCAGGATAAATGCATAAGAAACAAAGTTCAGTGACCTAAAGAGTGAGCAGCTAAACAAGCCAACTCAAGGGAACTGAAAAAAGAAAGTCCTCATGCGGAGGCAGAGTCTCAAAACACGCTCCAAACGCTGAGGAAGGGGGAATTCGATGACACTGGTAAAGAAGCTAAACCTGATCTCAGTTGCGGGCCTGGTCCTCGTATTTGGGGGCCTCATAGGAATCACACTTGGAGTGTTCCTTTATACCAAGGCTGAAGCCGGACTTGCATCACTGGATGCGGTTTACGCAGTCCAGGGCCGATATATGAGCTACGACGATGACGGTAACTTCACAGACCGAGGCACCAAAGAAGCTGGAGACTCAATTCTGGCCCTCATCGAAGAAGACTGGAATTTTGAGTTGAACCGGGACAACCTTGACCCGAACGACACCCTTGTAAACACGCCTGATGAGTTGATGGTTCAGTACGGAATCATCAGCGACCACACCCTGCACGGTACGCAGACCGTAATTCTTGATGAAAATGTTGAGTATCAGGGAGTGATGTACGAAGCGGGAATCTACGAAGTTGATGTTGATGGTCGGCACTTCTCAGATCTCGATCGCATTAACCTTCTTGAAGGACCTGTCCGGACGCAAACGTGGAGCCCTCTGGCATTTAGTCTGCTGAGCAGCTTGATTGGTGGAGTGAACTCTGACTATCAGGCTGGTATGGCGCACTTCATGTCGTGGAGTATCTTCATCGGACTGGGAGTCATGTTTGCAATCGCAGGAGTCTTCGTACCTCTTGGTGGCGTGCAAGTGACTCGCAAGGCTGAAGCGGTAGCAGCGATCAAAGTGCAAGCTGAGCGCACAACAGCCATCCCGATTGGTGGCCTGGCCCCAGTCGGCGGTGACTAGCTAACCCAAAAAGGAGGCCCCTCCGCCCCACCTGGGACGGAGGGGCCTCCTTTTTGTCATCGAGAAGTAGAATCCCATTTGGTTTTTAGGCCGTTGCGACACTCTGGCGCGCTGGATTCGAGTGCAGACTCTGGGTACTATGCGAACCGAGCAATTCCGCAACATCACTGGGTCGGCAACATCAGTCGCCAGTCGCAATCAAAATTAGAGAGAAAACATTGAGCAAGTTTTACGATGGTGCCATCGTCCCGGCCGAGCTACGCCGCAACTACAACGTTTACGACCGAGTCTCAGAGCTGGGCATCGACCTGGGTTCTGAAGATGAGATTGTTGTTTCACTCCAGGGCCGCAACATCGCAAGCGTGGTTTTCCACGAGAGCGGTATCGTCTACCTCTCAGGCGTCGGCATGGGCGAGATGCAGATGAACGATGATCCTGACACGGTGTCCCATGGCCAGAACGCAGGACGAATGTGCGCCGAGCACCACGTCCGCACTCTGCACCACGCCATCTCATGCGGCGGTGAGGGCGGCGACCTCAACGATGTCATCTACACCGTCAAGGCACTCGGTATGGTCGTTTCCACGGACGTGAAGTTCAACTCTGGCCCAGCCGTAGTGAACGGCTACTCCAACCGCTGGATGGACGTGTTTGGTGGCGGTACTGGCCACTACGCCTCTGATGGTGCCGACGCTGGCGGTTACGCCGGAGTCCACACTCGTAGTGCGATTGGTGGCTTCACAGGCCGCTTCTCACTGGAGCCGGAAATGATCGTCGCCATCCCACCAGAACTGGCACGAGAGATCATCGTCAATCGAGGCTGGATATTCCCGCTCATCCCAAGCATGTACGACAAGATCAAGGGTTAGCAGACGCCACTCACAGTAGCGGCGGGTCTAAACCCGCTTCTTCCTGCCGTCTATCGCGACCAACTTCGTAGCGCTAGCGGTCCAGGAGCGGGTCTTAGACCCGCCGCTACCGTTGGTGTGCCACGTAGAGATGGCGGTGCTCATTCATCACGAGTCCATTTGAACTGCGTGTTCTTTCCACAATCGATGCAACATTCTCGTAATGAGTCTCGGGGTCAAAGTGGGCTGGTGGTGCCACAGCGCCAAGCTGAAAGATCAGTGACTCCAGATCAAGGAACGTGGACTCGATGTCATATTCCTCGTACTCAGTGATCCCGAACCCTGCACTCAGCAGAGACGCCTGCGTCTCATCAGGCGTTGGCCCCAGATCCAGATCATGAGGATCTTCGTCAAATGCCTCCTGTAGAGCAATCAAGTTCCGATGCCCAACTTGCTGCGAGATAAGTTTTCCGCCTGATTTGAGCATCCGCCCGGCTTCAGCAAACGGAATCGGCGCATGTCGGCAGATCACGAGATCGAACGATTCTGATGCAATGCCATTTAGCGAATGTTTGATCAACCGGAATTCAACGTTCGAGATATCGGCGGCAACGCGATTCTCCTCTGCAACCCGAATCATCTCAGGCGCAACGTCGATACCGGTCCCCTGCCCGAACTCGCCAGCAAGGCTCAAAAACTTTTCTCCGCCTCCAGTTCCCACATCGAGTACTGCGGCGTCATTGAAGAGGTGCGACCTGACGATCTCCATGTAATCAAACGGGATTGGTGCCCTCGACGTTCTCTGGCGCGAAAAGTCCCAACCTGATCTAGGCTGTACGTCGCTACAAAGTGCGAGAAAATCTTCTTTGGCCGGCATCGAAATCACATTCGCCTCTTATCTCTGGTCTACGGAGTCCACTAAATGATCACATATTCCAAGCAGCTACCCGTCATTGCAGAGCCTGATGTTCTCGTCTGTGGTGCGGGCCTCGCTGGGATTGGCGCCGCTGTGTCTGCTGCTCGTGGTGGTGCGGAGACGATGGTGATCGAGCGCAACGGATTTGCGGGTGGATTCTTCGCCGCAAATATTGGGTCTGCGTTTGATGGATTTGTGGACGAGCGTACTGGGGCTCCTGTGGTTGGCGGCATCGTTTTCGAGATGCTGGAGCGTTTGGGGGTGATTGAGGCTGGTAGCGGTCGTGATCACTCGTACAACGTAAATGGCGACTTCAACTTTGTGGCAATGCACCCCGAGCGTGTGATCCCTCGCTGCGACCCCGAACGCTTCAAGCGCGCTGCGGATGAGATACTTGCAGATGCGGGTGTTCAGGTCCTGTTCCACACGCAGGTGGCGGACGTGCTCTCGAATGATGGTCACGTGGAGTCGGTAATCGCCTCCAACAAGTCTGGCCTGATCGCGATCAATCCGAAAGTGCTGATCGACACTACGGGTGACGGCGATGCATCTGCGTGGGCTGGCGCGGACTTCGAGAAGGCTGAGTCGCTGCAACCTATGAGCTTGCACTTCCGCATCGCATATCTGGAGCCTCACCTCGATCTGGGCAAACGCACCGCAGAAGTTCTGACACGTGAATTCGAGGCGGGGAATCTTGGCCTGTACGCAGGTCCGTATCCGGCCACGTTCTCAGGACGTGATATCTACTTCAACGCTACTCGGACTCCCGGCGACAACACATCGCCCGAGGATTGGACGCGAGCTGAGATCAATGGCCGCCACGATGCATGGACCATGTTCGAGGCGTGGAAGCGCGAACTTCCGGAGTTTGAAGACGCCTACTTCTTTACGAGCGGCCCTGCGGCCGGGGCACGAGAGAGTCGCAGGATCACTGGCGATTACATCCTCAACGATTCAGACGTGGCCGAAGGCAAGCGGAAAGACGATGTGGTCCTGATTGGCGCATGGCGCATGGATCAGCACCCGCCTGATAAGCCCGGGTACCACGATATCCCCTGGATTCCGCCATACGATATCCCGTACGGCACGCTGCTGCCTGTTTCGTTCGACAACCTGCTGGTGGCCGGTCGTTGTCATTCGGCCACCTCTGAAGCGTTATCGTCCAGTCGCGTTACGGCGACGGCGATGGGAATGGGCCAGGCTGCAGGAATTGCGGCGGGGCTAGCGATTACTTCTGATCAAGCACCAAGAGATGTCAGCGTGACTGCGATTCAGGACGCGATCATTGTGGCCGACGGAATCCTTGAGCCACCTGATGCTGAAGGCGCGGATGTTGGGAATCCCGACTGGTAACGGGTTGGCCAGCATGGCCACTCATCTCGAATGCGTGCAACCACGAGGGTTGCTACTACGCTAGAGCGGCGACGTCTGCGATCTCTCGTAGCGGTGCCCCTTGTGGGCACCCGGCTGTTGGGTCGGTGTTGGTAGCTATACCGTGCAACCTCAAGGGTTGCCACTACATTCAGGTTCCACTAGCGGATGTACCTGCCCAGCGTGCAGCCCGTCTTGAAGATGCCGCGCCAACCCAGCGTGAGGACATCTCACGCGATGTTGATGAATGCCGCCATCTGGTGGCTCGCTTTTCTTACGACTTGGTGCGGTTGACGGCAAGGTTGTAGGCGTAGTCAAGAGCGGCAGCCATGTTCGCCGGATCGGCGATCCCCTGCCCTGCTATGTCAAACGCTGTTCCGTGATCGACGGATGTTCGGATTATCGGAAGTCCAACGGTCACATTCACGCCTTCTGAGAACGCCACCAACTTCATGGGCACGTGACCCTGGTCGTGATACATCACCACAACCAGATCAAACTGGCCCTCGTACGCCTGTCGTACGCATGAATCTGCTGGTAGCGGCCCCTTAGCGTTGATGCCCATCGCTTGGACTGCTTCAACGGCTGGGCGAATCTCGTCTTCATCTTCGTTGCCGAAGAGTCGATTCTCACCAGCATGCGGATTGAGGCCGCACACCGCAATGCGTGGTTCAGCGACGCCGAGTTCTTTGATGTGGGCGTTCCCCGCGGCGATGCAAGCCTGAATACGGTCGCTCTTCACGCGCCTTACTGCTTCTGCCACGGAAACGTGAGTGGAGATGTGAATCACCTTGAGTTTGGGTGAGCCAAGCACCATGAAATAGTTTTTCGTACCGGTGAGATGGCCCAGAAGGCCGGTGTGGCCGTCGTACTTGAATCCGGCTTTGTGCATCGCCTCTTTGTTGAGTGGTGCGGTAACGATGGCATCGATATCGCCTGCGATAGCGTCTTCAGATGCCCTGACAACGGATTCGTATGCCGCGCCGCCGGTGTACCCCTCAACCGCGCCCACTTTCACAAGACTAGGGTCGCAATTGGCGAGATCCATGACCAGCATCTCGTTCTCGGACTGCTCAACACCTTCGAAAGACGTGATCGAGCGCACACTCCAGTCTGGAGCGTACTTTGCTGCTTCCTGTGCCACGATTCTGGCGTCGCCGTAGACCACGGGCGTAGATCTGCCTTTGGCGACCTCCACAGGGATTGCCTTTACGGTGACTTCCGGGCCTACGCCAGCGGAGTCGCCAATAGTGATCCCGAGAATCGGCTTCATACCTTGCGCCATGTTCTCCCCGTTGACAGATATTCGAATACTTTCAGCAGCGTTTCCTCATCACCAAAGTCACCGGCCTTGGTGACCACTGGCGCACCATCAAGCGCGCCTGCATGCATCACTCCGGCGGGAACGCCAGGCATCGCCTCATCCTTCAGCACGATCCCAGTGCAGTTGAGCGCTTTGAGCACGCCTTTGGTTGTATCGCCGCCAATCAAGATCAAGGCGTTCACGGGAGCTTGTGAGACCCGGGCGGTGATAGTGCCAATCTCTGCCACAAGTTGGTCACGGGCGACCGACAGTAGCGCTGCACCGCCGCCGTCCGGTCTGGACGTACGGCTGATCAGCATGAGAACGACACTGCGGCCTTCGCGTATCGACCGCGTGGCGTCGCCAATCACGTTCTCTCGCTCCGCTGGCCCTTCTGTACGGTCGAGGAGGCGGTCGGCATCGATTTCAATGACATTTGCCTTCGCCTGTCGTCTAAGCGTCTCAGCCTGAGCGCGAACAATTTCTCGCTGACTGCCGGCAACTACGAGGTATGGCTGCTTGGCCTTCCGTTCTTGCTCTCGCTGACCAGAAACATCATCACCATATGCGTTTGCGAGGGATGCAGCGAGACCACCGGAACCAGTCAGGACGATCTGCTTGTTAGAGCGTGATGCGGCAACAACAATATTCCATAGGTCTTGATCAGATTCTGCATCCAGCACGGCAAGGGGGGAGCCACCATCGGCCATTCGAATGAACAGATCAGCAAGGGATTCAGGGCCGCTCCTTACATCTGATAGTCGTATGGACGCTGGTTCCATTCCGGTGTTCTCACGCAAGATTTCGACGATGCTGCTGGCTGGGACAGGATTGAGGGCGTCTCGGCCTACATCAGTCTGATCAACCGGGATTCCATTCACGAGCAGATGGCCATCAACCACCGTGCGCCCTATTGCGGGAAATGCAGGTGCGAAGAGGATCATTTCGCCGTTGAGCGTCCCGAGAACGGCGTTAGCTTCAAGGCCGGGATGGCCTCGGAGTGTCGAATCCACCTTGTTGAACAGCGGAGTGAACCCAGCGGCGTTCAACGATGATGAGGCCCTGATGGCCGCTTCTCTGGCCTGGCGAGGTTCATGATGGCGTGAATCCATATTCAACGCCACCACCTCGTACAACTCAGAAGCACCCAATGGAATCTGAGTACTAACCGATACGAACGTTGGCATCCCGCGGACAGCGAACCTGGCGGAGGCATCCAGTGCCCCGGTCAGGTCATCCGCGAAAATGCCAACTTTGCTATTAGCCACTAACGAGTCCTATCTAACCCCACCTGGTCCATCCGACCAGGTTCTTAGCCCTCAGATATGAAACGCCGGAGTACGAAGTTCAGCACGCCACCGTGCTGGTAGTAGTCGACCTCCACTGGCGTATCAATACGAACCAATGCCTCAAATTCGATGACGTTGCCATCATCGGAAGCGGCAGTGACTTTGACCATCTGTCCCGGAACCAAACCATCTGCAATTCCGCTGAAGTCGAAAGACTCGGTGCCTGTCAGTCCGAGCGACACGGCTGATTGGCCGTTTATGTACTGAAGCGGAAGAACTCCCATGCCGACGAGGTTGCTGCGGTGAATGCGCTCAAAGCTTTCAGCGATTACCGCTCTCACGCCCAGAAGTTTCGGTCCTTTGGCTGCCCAGTCGCGGGAGCTTCCGGTTCCGTACTCCTTGCCTGCAAGAACGATCAGCGGAACGCCTTCGTCACGATACTTCTCAGACGCTTCGAATATCCGCATCTCTTCGCCGTCAGGGAGGTGCGAAGTCCAATCACCAGTGCGTTCTGGCGTTAGCTGGTTGCGCAGCCGAATGTTGCCGAACGTGCCACGGACCATCACCTCGTGATTTCCACGCCGGGAGCCGTAAGAGTTGAAGTCTCGGCGAGGCACGTCACCGGCCATAAGGAACTGACCAGACGGCGCCGTTGGCGGAATGCTTCCCGCCGGTGAGATGTGATCGGTTGTCACAGAGTCTGCGAAAGAAACCAGCACGCGAGCGCCGTTAATGTCGCTTAGTGGCTCCGGGTCGACAGTCATGTCGTCGAAGAAGCTGACGCGTTGGACGTACGTTGAACCTAGGTCCCAGTCGAATAGCGTACCAGTGCTCGCGGAAATTGCATCCCACTTCTCGCCACCCTCGAAGACCGCGCCGTACTTTTCATTGAACAACTCAGCACTCACGGAATTTGCAATCTCTTCGGCAATCTCGTTCTGGCTGGGCCAGATGTCTTTCAGGAAGACGTCCGAACCGTCTGAGTCAACGCCAACAGGGTCATTGCTCAAGTCGATGTCCACCGTCCCGGCGAGTGCATATGCGACGACGAGCATTGGTGAGGCGAGGTAGTTCGCCTGCACCTGCGGGTGGATTCGGCCTTCGAAGTTCCGGTTGCCGCTTACTACTGCCGCAGAGACAAGCTCGTGGTCGTCCACGGCTTCTGCAACTGGGGGCGGTAACGGGCCGCTATTACCAATACAGGTGGTGCAACCGTAGCCCACCACGCCAAACCCAAGCTTCTCAAGGTCACTAATAAGCCCGGAATTCTCCAAGTACCCGGTGACGACCTGTGAGCCAGGAGCCATGCTTGTCTTGACCCAGGGCTTGCTGATCAGACCTTTGCTCACCGCGTTTCGTGCAAGCAGTCCTGCTCCCATCATCACCGACGGATTGGAAGTGTTCGTGCAACTGGTAATAGCCGCGATCACAACAGATCCATCGCCGACTTCCACATCTTTATCGTTGATGCTGATGCTTGCCGGTTTTCCGCCTGATGGCGTGTCGGCAAACGTCTCTTTGAAATTCGATGAAATCTGCGAAAGAGTCAGGCGGTCCTGCGGGCGTTTCGGGCCTGCGAGGCTCGGCTCGACCGAGCTAAGGTCGAATTCGAGTGACTTTGTATACTCAGCATCTGGTGTATTCGCCGTCCGGAATAGGCCCTGCTCTTTGTAGTAGCGCTCCACCAGATCTATCTGATCGGCGCTCCGTCCACTCGTACGCAAGTAGCGAAGTGTCTGATCGTCCACCGGGAAGAGGCCACAAGTGGCGCCGTACTCGGGAGCCATGTTGGACATCGTTGCGCGATCGGAAAGCGGCAGTGAGTCCAGGCCGGAGCCATAGAACTCAACGAACTTCTCGACTACGCCGGCGGCTCGCAAAATCTGCGTAATCGTGAGGACGAGGTCAGTTGCGGTGGTGCCTTCAGGCAGCTCGCCAGTTAGCTTCATGCCCACAACTTCTGGCACAAGCATGTAATAAGGCTGCGCCAGCATGACGGCCTCAGCTTCGATTCCGCCTACGCCCCAACCAAGCACGCCAAGCCCATTGATCATGGTGGTGTGTGAGTCAGTTCCAATGCATGTGTCCGGGTAAGCGACCGGGCCGCCTGCGTGCTCACCAGTCATCACGACTGGAGCGAGATATTCAAGGTTCACCTGGTGGACGATACCTACACCCGGTGGAATCACGTTCAAATTGTTGAACGCACCTTGCGCCCACTTCAGGAGTTGATAGCGCTCCTGATTGCGCTCAAACTCGCGATCAATGTTCATCTCGAGCGCGCCTTCAGTTGCGAAGTAGTCCACCTGAACTGAGTGGTCAATAACCATGTCGGAGCGCACGACCGGATTGATCCTTCCGGGGTCAGCGCCGCGATCTGCCATTGCACTACGCATCGCAGCGAGGTCCACCACAGCTGGCACACCTGTGAAATCCTGAAGAAGCACACGTCCGGGCATGTAGGGAACTTCTCCAGGAGGCGTGGCCGTTGGCGACCATGAGGCGACCGTCTTTACGTCGGCTTCCGAAGCAACACTCTGATCTGAGTGACGTAGTGCGTTCTCCAGCACTATTCGGATAGACACCGGCAGCTTCGAGAGGTTGGCAATGCCAGCGTCCTCAAGAGTTTGAAGTTTGTAGTAGTCGAAATTGCCGCCGCTGGTCGATAGTGATGATCGAGCGCCGAACGGGTCTACGGGACTGCTCATGTAGTCACTCCTCCAGAGAATTGTGGTCAACCCGGGGAATTGTCACCGGATCATTGAGTTCGAAAATCCAGACTTTATCAAGGGAACGAGTTTCTCACACGTCCATGGCGTAGGATTGCCCGAGTTAAAAACCCGATCCCCTCTCATCACACATCTATGCATCAGTCAAAATTAGCTGCGCGCTTCCCGTTCTTCTACGGGTGGACAATTGTCTACGCTGCGGGAAGTTCCTATCTTGTCCGTAATGCCGCCGCGTCACTAACGCTGTCGGTGTTCATCGTGCCAATGTCCGATGAACTCGGATGGAGCCGGACGTTGATCGCGGGGGCAGCCAGTGCGGCAGGCGTTGCCTCTCTAATAGTCGCCCCACTCACCGGCTGGCTTGTCGACCGGTTTGGCGCACGAGTATTACTACTTAGCTCAGTCCTGGTACTTGGCTTCAGCACAATGTCCCTCAGATGGGCCACGGTTCCAATCGCGTTCTACTTGGCGTACGGAATTGGAAGGCTGATTTTCAACTCCTTCGTCAATATTGCTGGCTCAACCGTGGTCAACCAGTGGTTTGTTGAGCGTCGCGGTGAGGCATCGTCATATCTGGGCGTAACTCATGCCGTTGGAATGGGTGGCTTCCCGCTCTTTGCTCAGTTGCTGATTAACGGGACCGGCGATTGGAAACTGGCGTGGTTCTGGATGGGAATCGCAGTCTGGGTCATAGCTTTAGTGCCGGTTTGGCTATTCCTTGTGAATCGGCCGGAAGATATCGGAATGGAACCAGATGGTGTCCGGAATCCGAATGCCGTGAAGTCAGAAACAGCGACTCGTCGTGCTGAAGCCGACCTTGAAGGCTGGTCTGTAAAAGAAGCCATGCGAACGCCGGCCTTATGGCTACTTTCTTTTGCTGGGGGGATGATGTTTTTCGTGCACTCTGGCACCAACGTGCATCAAGCTGCGTACCTCCGTGATCAAGGTATTAGCGCCACCGGAGCGGCGAGCGCGATTGTTGTCCTGGCAGTTGGCATGGCCATCGGAAGTATCTTTTGGGGCAGACTGTTGGACCGACTCCCGGGACGGATGGTCTACGCCATTGTGGCGGTCTGGTTAGGGGTGGTCACTCTTGGCTACCTTTTTGTCACCAACATCGGTTCTGCATTCATCGTGGCGGGTTTGTTCGGATTCGGCCTGGCTGGATTGATAGTTGTTCCACCTGTTGTAATGGCCGACTACTTCGGTCGATCATCCATGGGAGCTGTACGCGGCTTCACTGAGCCGTTTGTTGGCATTGGACAGGCACTTGGAGCAATTGGAGCGGGAATCATCTTCGACACAACCGATAGCTACACTGCAGCATTCCCGGTGTTCACCGTTGTTGCCGTGATTGCCGCTGGAATCTTGATGATCACAAAGATCCCAACCAAGTCGACTCCCGATGCTGAAGTCGTTGCCGTGGACGCTGTCTCAGAATAAGATCGCCCTCCAATCGCAATTGAACATTTTTCGACACAGGCGACACAGGCGACACAGGCGACACGGGGGACATACCTTTGGCCGACACTGGACTCAAAGCTAGCAGGCTTATATCCGAGCTTGAACTTCAGGGTGTCTCACACGTTGTGACACTGCCTGATTCTGAGACTTCTGGGATGTACAAAGCCATCCAGGGGTCAGAATCAATCTCTCTTGTACCTGTTTCACGTGAAGGTGAGGCGATTCCAATTGCCGCAGGCCTGTGGGCAACCGGAAAAAATGGCGTTGTCATTATCCAAAACTCCGGCCTCTATGAGTCCGGCGATGCCCTCAGGGGTCTCGCAATCGGTGTTGCACTGCCAATCGTCATGTTCATTGGTTACCGGGGCTACACAAGACACGGTGACACGCCTGACAGTTCAGCCCGACTTCTGGAGCCGTATCTTCACCTGTTCCGAGTGCCCTACTACGTCCTCGAGACCGGTCAGGATATCGACCGGATTGCCATGGCGTTCGAAGAGGCACGCAGGACGCACATGCCCGTCGCTGTGCTAGTCGGCGCGGAGTACGACGACGAGGAGATTGACGCAGCATGATCACTTACAAAGACGCGGTTGAGGTGATTCAGCGCGAGCGTGAAGACGCCGTTGCTGTGGTGACGATGACGCAGGCGAAGTACTGGAACCAGGTTTCAGAACATCCCGAATTGGACATCGGTATCTCCAACGGGATGAGCAAGGCCTCTTCCGTGGGTCTAGGAATCGCCTTGGGAGAACCAGATCGAAATGTGTATGTGCTGGATTCAGATGGTTCGCTGCTGATGAATCTTGGTTCGTTGGTCACGGTCGCAAGCGCGGCTCCCACGAACTTCTTCCATTTCCTGTTTCAAAACGACGTATACGCCGTCACGGGTGGTCAGCCCGTGCCCGGCGCAGGCAAGACTAACTTCGAGACGCTGGCTGAAGGATCTGGATACCGACACACGCGGTCATATGACGATATTGAATCGTTCGCCACAGACTGGGCGGAGCTATCGAAGCTTGAAGGCCCCGTGATGATAGTTTTGGCAGTTGAAGCAGAGTTGCAACCTGCTGGCATAGAACAGACCTGGGAATCAAACGCCCGCATGCCAGCGGCGCTACGGAGCGTTCGGAAGGCACTGGATTCGACTTACGTCCCTGAGTAGGTAGATCAGTCGTGGTTTTCGCAGCCCCGAAGCCAGGCATTCCCGTCGGCTGCCAGCAAATCTGAAGCCTCTTCAGGCCCACCAGAGCCCACCGGATACTCGATCGGGGACTCAGATGTATCTGATTCCCAGTATGTGTTCAGCGGATCAGCGATGCGCCATGATTCTGCAATCTGATCAGAACGGATGAATAGCGAGGCATCACCATTCAGGGCGTCTTGAAGTAGGCGCTCATACGCTTCGGGGATCGCCTGGTCGCGGAATGCCGAATCGTAGTGAAACTGCATGTCTGTGGACTTCATTTCCATGCCACGGTCTGGCACTTTGACCTGAAACCGCAGGTGCGCCCCCTCGTCGAGCTGGAGACATATCGCGAGGACATTGGACTCCGGTTCGGGTGCCCCAGCAACTTCACCGAACACGAAATGAGGCGGGGGGCTCAAACTCGACCACTACTTCGCTAACTTTATTCCGCAGCGCTTTGCCAGTGCGAAGGTAGAACGGCACGCCCTTCCACCGCCAGTTATCAATCTGCAACTTCACCGCTGCATACGTGGGTGTTCTCGACGACGAACTTACGCCATCGTGTCGGCGGTATCCCTCATAGGCGCCAGCAACGGCGTTCTGCGCGATGTCTGCTTCAGAGTACGCCGAGATTGCTCGCAATACATCTACTTTCCGATCCCTGATCGACTCTGGTTCCACGCCAGACGGCGGCTCCATAGCGATGATTGTCAGTATCTGCAACAGATGATTTTGCAGCATGTCACGCACTACGCCTGAAGAGTCGTAATAGGCGGCACGCGATGCCGCGTCAACTTCCTCAGCAACGGTAATCTGGACACTTTTGACATAATTGCGGTTCCAGATCGGCTCAAATATGGAGTTGGCGAACCTCAGAACGAGAAGGTTCTGCACCGTTTCCTTGCCTAGATAGTGATCAATCTGAAATACATCTTTTTCCGGAAAGACAGCGTGAATGTTCGTATCTAATTTTGCGGCTGACTCACGGTCTGTGCCGAATGGCTTCTCGATGACCAGACGGCTCCAACCGTTGCTGGAGTTCGCCAGTCCAGAATCTCGGAGGGATGCTATGGCTGTTTCATAAAAATCAGGCGCAATAGAGAAGTAAAACATTCGATTAGCGACGTCAGCGCCCCGTTCAAGTTCTGGGAGGCGATCCGCCACTCCAGATAGTCCATCCCGGCCCGACAGGTCCCCGGCTGAGTAGAACAACCGCTTTGAAAACACGATGAACTGATCCCGAGAAGAAGCGACTCCAGCGAGTTCAACCGCGCTTTCCCACATCGATTCACGGTAGTCATCATCGCTAAACGGTGTGCGCGATACGGCGATGATGTTGAGTTGGTCGGGCAGGCGCCCCTTACAGTGAAGTTGCAGTAGAGCGGGGATAAGCTTTCGGCGCGCAAGGTCCCAGTTAGCTCCAAATATGACCAAGGTAGTCGTCGGCACCATTGTCAGTCGCTACTCGCCGGACCGCTTGATGGCATGCCCGCCAAATGCGTTGCGCATTGCGGCTAGCATCTTTGCGCCGAACGGTTGATCCTGCCGAGACCTGAATCTCGCCTGCAATGACGCAGTGATCACGGGCGCTGGAACCCTGAGTTCAATTGACTCAGCGACCGTCCATCGGCCTTCACCTGAGTCATCAACGTAGGCCTGTATCTCCGACAACTCCGCGTCTTCGTTGAGTGCGTCGGCAGTGAGATCAAGCAACCACGAGCGGACCACACTGCCCTCACGCCAGATCTCCGCGATCTGTGCCAGATCAAGATCAAACTCTTCCTTTGCCTTCAGGATCTCGAAGCCTTCGGCGAAGGCCTGCATCATGCCGTACTCGATGCCGTTGTGGATCATCTTGGTGAAGTGGCCAGAACCAGCCGGACCTACGTAGCCATGACCTGAATCTTTCGAAGGCGCCAGTGTGTCGAAGATAGATTCGAGGCGTTGATAGGCGTCTTTATCACCGCCAACCATGAGTGAGTAGCCCTCTTTGAGGCCCCAGATACCTCCGCTGGTTCCAGAGTCCAGAAACTTGACGCCTGAGGCTGCCAGTTCTTCGGCGTGGCGCATGGAGTCTTTGTAGTTGGAGTTGCCGCCGTCAATGACCACATCGTCCGAGTCCAGCAACTCAGCAAGCCGCGTGATGGTCTGATCCGTTGGCGCACCGTCTGGAACCATTACCCAGACAGCACGAGGCGCTGGCAGAGACTCAACCAGTTGCTCCAGTGACTCGTTCCCGATTGCACCCTCGGCAACCGACGTAGCAACAGCTTCAGGGCTGGGGTCGAACACGTGGATCGTGTGTCCGCCTAGAATCAGCCGGCGAGCCATATTGCCGCCCATTCGTCCCAGACCAATCATTCCTAATTGCATTTGATGTTGGTTCTCTTTCTTGCCACTTGCGGCTTGATCGGGCATTAGTACTTAGATTGAATCGACAAGAGCACGCAGTTGTTCGGGAACGCTACCAGTGAGATGCGCCCTTGCCACCCGGCGGCCTGCGGCGGTAAGTGCATCGAAGTCTCCAGCCGCCTGCGCATCTATCAACTCAGCGAATCCGAAGTCCCTTCCGGGGATCGCTGGATTTGTTTCGTGATCTTGCGTGATCTGGAATGCCAGGATGCTGTTAGGCCCGCCTTTGTGGAGCTGACCGGTCGAATGGAGAAATCGTGGTCCGTATCCGAGCGTTGTGGCGAGTCCGGTGCGGTCTGATATTTTGCTCCGAAGCTCGGAAAGAGCAGCATTTATCTCGGCGGTCTCTGGAACAAACGCCATGATTGCCACATAATCCCCATCATTCCGCTGATCCAACAGCGCAGACAGTGATGACACAGAGGTCAATTCTGGTGGATTGGACTGAGAGAGGACCCGGTCTGTCGCATCCTTCGCGGCCTGAACATTGGGCTGGTTGAACGGCTGAACCCCAAGTTCGACGCCTAGAACTGCGGTGGCGTACTCCCACGCTAGAAACAAGCCGCCTAACTCGTAAGGATCGGCGATTGATGTGTTGACTCCGGGGATGTCCGCGCCCGGCGTATCCGTGGCGATCTGCGCCATAAATCTGTCCGAAGTGTATGCGGCTTCTGGAAGCGGTGGTTCACTGGCAATCGGGACGAGGCCTTTGCCCTCTTTACCCAGGCTCTCGGCGAGCAGTTGCTCAGCCCACAGGCCGAATCCAGAAGAGTTATCGTCTTCGACGAACGTAACTTTGTCTCGACCAACGCTATTGGCAACCGCAAGTTCAGCTGCGATTCGCCACCCCAACGACCCGTGCACATCTGCCCCTGGCTGAAGTTGGCGCTCGATTACGATCGCATTTTCCAACAGTCGTCTGACATCCATTCCTGCGATGGCGGCCGGTACAAGCCCAAAGTGCGAAAGAACGGCGTAGCGGCCGCCAATGTTTGGGTCGGCGGTGAACACTCGTCGAAATCCAGCTTCAGTACCGAGTGCTTCCAGAGCTGAGCCAGCGTCTGTCACCGCGACAAAGTGGGTGCCTGCTTTGTCTCCTACAATCGCTTCCAATTCACCCCGGAAGTAGGCGTAGAGGACGTTTGGCTCGATAGTGGTGCCTGACTTTGAAGAGACGATGAACAGCGTCTTTTTGAGATTAAGCTCGCTTCTCAGTGCAGACACAACTTCAGGAGATGTTGAGTCAACCACTCGCAACACGGGATACCCAGGGGCGCTGCCGATTGAGCGTCTCAGCACCTCAGGCCCAAGGCTGCTTCCGCCCATTCCCAGGAGCACGGCATTGGTGAAACCATCCGCCTTCACGCCATCTGCCACCGCTACCAGGTCATCAACCTCAGATAGCATCCGACTGGCAATATCGAGCCACCCAAGCCGATCGGCTAGCTCAACAGGTGATTCCGCCCACAGCGTGTGATCTCGATCTGCAATACGCGCAGCGAAGCGGTCTGCCTTGTCGCCAAAAGCCTGAGTGACAATTGAGTTGTTCATGCGGCTGTAATTCCCACTTGGTTCGATTCTTCTGAGATCTGGCTGGTATCTGGCTTCACCAAGAGACGATCTTGCCATTATGATGCGATAGACCCGAATACGGAGAATGTTCATGCGGTGAATGTCACATCCCTATGTCCAATTCTGCATCAGATATGGTGATCTCGATTTGCGAGCCTCAACCAACGGAGATACCGATTGAACTTAGCGATAAGTCCGGACGCCGAAGAGTTCCTGCGCGACAGGGAACGTCCCGTGGCGCTTGACTTTATCGGAGCACTCGGTTGAGGTGGCCACGCCACTGTGTCAGTCGACACTTACGCACGCAAGGTCAATCTGAAGGCCTATCGCAAGTTCGAATCCAAGGGTATTGAGATCCTTGTCGCCAAGACACTGGCAGCCCAGGCTCAGATGGTGCGATTGGATCTGAAAAAGTTCCTTTTCTGGAAGTGGTTGTCTGTGAGCGCGCTGCTCGCGGGCCACGATACCTGAACGAATCATTAGGCAGCCGGGCGCTGCTTTACCGGAAAACCGTTCAGCCCATCTGGTGGGCAACTTCTTGCTACTGATCCGGGCCCGGGTGCTAATTAATCGAGGATGTCTGCCAGACTTGATGACACGTCGTTCAGTCGTGTGATTTGAACCGGGTCAAGGGTGAGTTCTGCGCCGCCGATGTTGTCGCTCAGGTGCTCAACTGTGTCACCGCCGGTAATGGCGATGGTTATCTCGTCGTGCGAGAGAACCCATGCCAGTGCCACCTGCGCCGGTGTAGCTGAGTGATCTCGCGCAATATCTCGTACCGCGTTGAGAACATCGCCTCTGCCCCCATCTAGTGATGACCCGAAGTCGAACTCCCGCTTCGTAGCCCACAGTGAGTCTTGTGGCGGCGCGTCATCTGGGTTGTACATGCCAGAGAGCAACCCAACGGCCAGAGGGCTGTACGCCATGATTCCGATCCCAGAATCGCGGGCCATTGGAAATAATTCAGACTCTAGCCCACGGTTCATCAGACTGTAGGGATTCTGCGCTGTGATCGGCTGATGTAGGCCAGCCCGCTCAGCGATTCCCTGCGCCTTCGTAATCTGCCATGCGGCAAAGTTGCACACACCGTAGTACCTGATCTTGCCGACGTCGACGAGGTCACTCAGTGCCCGCAAAGTCTCTTCAAGAGGTGTCTGATCGTCATATCGATGAACTAGATACACGTCGATATGATCTGTCTGGAGACGGGCTAGTGAACGATCGACCTCACGCATGATGTGATATCTGGACAGCCCGACATCGTTTGGCCCTGGGCCAATCTCACTGGCGACCTTCGACGTAATGACCACGTCATCGCGTCGTCCTTTCAGGGCTTTTCCCAGCACGACTTCTGAACGCCCAATGTTTGCCCGGTCATCCATGGGACCGTACACATTGGCACAGTCGATCAGGTTGATCCCGGAATCCAGCGCAGTTTCAACTACGCGCTGAGCCTCAACTTCATCTGGTTGGCCACGAAACCCCAGCCCTAGAGCCAATTGACTGACTTTTACCCCGGATGCGCCAAAGTTGACGTACTGCACAGACACCTCACTCGATATTCGTTAAAAACGTAACGCGCCCAGTGTAGGCGCGTCTGCAAACTTATCGAGTGGAAAGAGGTTTAGTAGCCCGGGCCTCGTACTTGAGATCCATCAGTGTGAGGCGCCCACGGAACCAATCGTTCTGGCCCAATGATTCTGCCGCCAACAACTTGGTATCCGGTTTCACCATCTGGACCAAGAATTTTGTCGCCATCAAGATAGTAGCCGGTGTCTCCGCGTCGGCCGCGGATCTTCCCGCCTCGCACGTGAAAGTGCGGCATATCTACGTCGCCGATAATGTTGCGACCGGCGATGCGCAACCCGGTATCCACGATGACCGTTCCTGTGTTCCCAGATGTCATACGCAAATGAGGTTATGGCCTCTGTTGTGCACACACCTAGATACTTCGGGGCAGGATTTCACCACTTCTATGCGGGCAACTCACCTGTAAAACGGCGTTTTGAGTGGTTAGATGGACTATCCTTTGCCGCGCATTACAAATATTTATGGCAGGAGAATCATGGCGCGTACGTACAAGGCAGGAATTATTGGTGCTGGATCCATTGGTCACGCACACATGGATGGCTATAACCTCACGGACAACGTGGAGGTTGTGGCGGTTGCTGATCCGGTAGCCAAAGCCAGAAACCAGTACCAGCGCTCATTCGACATCCCTAATGGTTATGCAACAGCTGAAGAGATGTTCGCAGCGGAAGATCTGGATATCGTTTCAGTGTGCGCATGGCACCTGCTGCATCCCGAGCTGACCATCGCCGCAGCCAAAGCTGGCATCCCTGCTGTCATCTGCGAAAAGCCGATGGCCATTGGCGTCGGCGCTGCCAAAAACATGATCGATGCCTGCAACGCATCGGGAACCAAGCTGGTCATCAGCCACCAGCGCCGCTTCACGCCAGGCTGGGAGAAGGCAAAACATATGGTGGAAGCAGGCGCAATTGGAACGCCGGTGTTCATCAACTGCAAAGTCATGGACGGCCTCACCAACTGGGGCACACATGCCATCGATGGAGCAAGATTTGTCGTGGGCGACCCGAGCGCACTCTGGGTTATGGGTGCAGTTGAGCGGGTAACTGACAAGCACGAGCGAGCGGTTGCAATTGAAGATTCCTGCATGGGTCTGATCCAGTTTGAGGGAGGAATTCAGCTCTTCATCCAGTCAGACCTGATGCTGGAAGGCGCCGATGCAGGGGCTTTCTTGATTCGTGGAACTGAAGGCGTATTGGATATTACAGAAACCACCGTGAAGATCATGAACCATAAGTCAGACGGCTGGGAAGACATCGACCTGAATCTCCATGAAGGTGAGCAGGCCATCGGCGGAGCCACCAATGCCGCACAGGTTCGCGAACTCATCGAGTGGATGGAAGGTGGCCCCGGCCATCGTGGCAATGGTGAAAACGCGGCCATCACGGTGGAAGTAATGATGGCAATCTATGAATCGGCCCGCCAGAACCGGGTGATCAAACTTCCCATGGAGGAACAGGACTACCCGTTGGACCTTATGGTTGCTGAGGGGAAGTTGCCGGTGCAGGAAGATGGAAGCTACGACATTCGCGGCTTCCTGAACTGGGATGGCATCGACGAAGAAGACTACGCAACGCTCAGGGCAGAAGGTCTGGGACATCATCAGGCGATGATGAAACTGCACGATGTAGAAGAGTTGCCTGGCCGCCGCGTCATCTATCCGTCAGCCGGAGTGGACGAAGACCGTTCCTGATCAGCGATGCTAGCTCTCTAATGGCATATCGCCCTGGGACCCCGTAATAAAACGCAAAAAAAGAGGCCAGCGGAGTAATGCTCTCTGACCTCTGTCAGTCTAAGGAGGTTCCGGGGTTAACCCTCTACCTTTACCGGTGCGTAAAACGCCAGGTGATCTTTGATGTGGCTCGCTTTGGAGCTTGGATCCGGGTAGTACCAGGCGGCGTTCTTAAAATTCTCGCCTTCCACTTCAGCGTTCAAATAGTTCGCCATGCCCTTCCATGGGTAACGCGTCTGATGATCACTATCACTGAAGTACTCACGGTTTACGGAGTTTGGAGGGAAATATACGTTTCCTTCAACGATCTCGTATTCCTCGCTCTCCGCGAGTACAACGCCGTTCCAAACCGTTTTTGCCATTCCGTGACTCCCAAATAATTCTTACAGCTAGCTACAATCTTTGATTCGTCAGCGCGCGTAACGATGCATGCTCTCGCCTGACAGTGGATCACACCGTCATACGCTTGAGACATTCGGCAAATGTGTATCTCTGACGGGGTTAAAGACGTGTAGCATCTCGCCAGCCGACAACAGGGTCGGAGTGCACAAGTGTGGGTTCGGATTGCACGACTGAACCGGGAGATAGCGTTGGATCCAGGCCGGTTCATTGGGTTTCTGCTGCGTCGCGGAAAAAAAGAAGCCTTACTGCTCGCGGCCGCGTCTATCTCAATCTTGCTGGCCGCTTCAGTTATTACCGGCGCTCCAATTTACCTTCGAAGTCTCGAATTACTTGGTATCGGACAAGTCGTCGATGATCTGAAGACCGGTGGCCAGCACATTCAGGTAAACACCAGTTCGCTGTCCCTGAACGGTGACTTGATACGGCGCTCGCGTGAAACTCTGGATTCGCTAGCAACCGACAGCTTCGGCGATCTGTATGTGAAACAGGAAGAACTGCTCCGTTCTGCCCGTCATTACTGGGGTCCAGCCGATGACGGACCGCGGGAAACAGTTGGCGCATCCAAGGCAATTTTCCAGTCACACTCCAACATAAATGATCACGTGGGGTATCTACCGGGCGGCGTTGCACCACGCCCGGTAATCTCGGACGCTCCCGATGCAGTACTTGAAGCTGCCGTCTACAAAACTCGAGCAGACCTGCTGGGCGTAGATGTGGGTGATGTGATTGAGGTGACGCCGAGAGATATTGCCGGAAAGATACTCACGGTAAAGATCACTGGAGTGTTTCTTGAGCGGGCGCCTATTGACCCGTTCTGGCTTGGTCTATCTGCTCCCATTCTTGCCCCACCTGCATCCACTGCTGGCGATGACCTCCCACTCCTGCTCTTTGTTCCTTACGAGACGATCACTGGCCCCGTCAGTGACAACCTGCTGGGGATGCCGGCCAGCGTGACCTGGCACCTGTTCACTGATGGTGAACTTTTGCGCGATCAACGCGCAACGCCGGTGATCGACATGGTGGCGGAGTTCGAGGGCGATGTGGCGGTCGAACAGCCCCGCCCTCTCGTGATCACCGCGCTCGGTGTGAGTCTCAAAGAGTATCGCTTCAGATCGGTCTTTACCCGGGCGCCGATGCTGATGATGGCATCACTGGCTCTTGTGGCCTCGTTCTACGGCCTGTTCATGGTCACAAGCATCGTCACCGATCGCAGACGCCCCGAATTGGCTGTGCTTCGATCCCGAGGCGTCAGCATGTTCCAGATCAGTCGTATGCATCTGGTTGAGGCGATCCCCACCATCGGTATACCCGTGGTCATTGCGCCATTCCTGTCGGCATACGTGGTTGGTTCTCTGGGCAAGTTTGGGTCGTATGAAGATCTGACCGGAGGCGATCGCCTGCCGGTTGAGCTGGAACTCTGGCACTTTGGCGTTTCGATCCTCACGGGTGTAGTCGCACTGCTCGTTATTGCATTGCCTGCCATCATGCGACTCAGAAGCAGTCTTTCAGAAGAGGCCCGTGCCGTTGCACGACCCGACACGAAACCACTCTTTCAACGCTTCTTTTTCGATATCGCGGTGATCGCTATCGGTGTC
>Ga0114996_10002885_pt1 | contig 21792 bp, 16 predicted proteins | sample ArcticOcean_MG_C_4_FD_87039 | JGI IMG/M metagenome (GOLD analysis project Ga0114996, IMG submission 87039) | Marine microbial communities from western Arctic Ocean - ArcticOcean_MG_CB4_134 | ecosystem: Environmental > Aquatic > Marine > Oceanic | place: Arctic Ocean: Canada Basin | collected... | reverse complement strand
CACGATCCAACCTGGGCAGCGATTCCGCCATGACCAACCTCCGTGAGGGCGAGAAAAAAACCTGTCTACCCAGATTCTACAAACCCCCTCGGTTTCGCGCCAGAGATGTTTGCCACACACCACGGGCCCCCACACACCGGAAAATCGCCCTGACGCGAGTCTTACGACGCCGGTTCTTGCGGGTCGCACCGAAAGGGCAAATGGCGCAGCCAGTGTTGATCGTCTGTCTCGGGGAAATCGGCCCGCCAGTGGACCCCCCGCGACTCCTCCCGGGCCAGAGCCGCACGAATCATTACGCGGCCCACCGTGAGAAGGTTCTGTAGTTGCCAACCGGCCGGATCGACGAACTGTCGGGCCAGCACGTACTGGCACCACTGCTCGATCGACTCGGCCGCACTCTGCAGCGGCCCGGCTTCACGGCGCACGCCGGCGCTGCGCCACATCAGGCTCTTCAGTGAGTTGCGAATGTCGTCCAGGTCGAGTGGGTCCTCGCCATCGGTGTCCAGCAGCGGATTCGAAAGCGGACGGGCGTGAAAATCGTCGGCGATCTCCCGCGCCGCTCGACCTGCACCTCGACCGGTCAAAATCCCATAGACCATGCTCTCGAGCAGGCTGTTGGACGCCAGCCGATTGGCGCCGTGTAGCCCGCTCGAGGTCGACTCGCCGGCAGCCCAAAGTCCGGGCAGCGTCGTGCGGCCCTGTTGGTCGACGGTCACTCCGCCGATCATGTAGTGGGCCCCGGGTCGCACGGGAATACGATCCTTGGCCAGATCAAGACGAAACTTACGACAGATCGCGGTGATGCCGGGAAACCGCCGATGCACTTCTTCGGCGTCCAAGTGTGACATGTCAAGAAAAACATTCGGCTGGCGAAGACGTTCCATCTCGGTCACGATCGCATGACTTACCACGTCACGCGGCGCAAGCTCAGCACGCGCGTCGTAGTCGGGCATGAAGCGCCTACCGTCGCGATCAACAAGATAGGCTCCCTCGCCGCGAATCGCCTCAGTAATCAGATGGCGACTACTGCCGGCGATGTAAAGCACGGTGGGGTGAAACTGGACAAACTCCATATCCCGCAGTTCAGCGCCGGCACGATAGGCCATCGCCAGTCCGTCGCCGGTCGCTACCGGTGGGTTGGTGGTCTCGCGATAGATCTGTCCCACGCCCCCGGTGCAGAGGATCGTCTGTTTGGCCCAGATCACGGTCTGACGATATTGATCGTTCCAGACCAAGGCACCCCGACATGCGCCTTCGTCGGTAAGCAAGTCGAGCGTAAAGGTATTGGGCCAAAGCGTGATGTTTTCTTGTGCCGAAGTGTGCGCGATCACGGCCCGCATTACTTCCTGGCCGGTCGCGTCGACGGCGTGGGCAATCCGCCGCCGTCCGTGTCCACCTTCGCGCCCCAGAGCGATTTCGCCTTCCTTTTGGTCGAACTGTGTTCCCCAGCCGGTCAGCTCCTCGATGCACGCGGGCCCTTCTCGCACGACCATCTCGACGATCTCGCGATTACACAGCAGTCCACCCGCCGTGAGCGTGTCGGCGATGTGCTCCTCGAAACTGTCGGACGGGTCCAACACGCCGGCGATACCACCTTGAGCATAATTGCTGTTGGACTGCTCGAGGCTTTCCTTGCTCACGACCAGCACTGACAAGTCGGAATCGACCGCATTGGCAGCCCGCAAGCCGGCGAGTCCTCCGCCGATGATCAACACATCGGTAAAGTAGTGCGAAACGCGTTTCGGGTGAAACGGTGCGAGATAACGATGGGACATCGGGCAACGCGCGGGAGGAATGGGAATGATGAACTCTCAGCTTAACGCGCGCCGGCGGGGCTGACGAGCCGTCAAGCCGGCGTTTTCTGACCGATCGACACCCGGCGAACAAAACCTGCGCCTCGCCTCAGGCCAAGATGCCTAAAGACTCACGCTCAAACATTATCGTTCGAAACCGCTCGTTCGACCGTGCAGCTTCTCTCGCGTGGCCCAAAGTCCGGCGGAGGGCGTGGGGATGAAATAGAATCGCTCGCCGTCGACCGTTTCATTCCAGCCTTCGCTACGAGTGGAGGGCTGATAACGCTCCATCATCTCGCCCAAATCGGCGTACTCGAAATTGACCGACTCGATCTCCTCCTGCGAAACGTGACCGGGAGCGTAGCGGATCGTGAATCGGTCCTCCGACGTGCCGTTCATCAGATGCGCGGCACCGTGGGCCAGATCTTGCAGGTCCGCGTTATTGCGGTACTGCTCCAGCACTTGAGCCGTCGGCACATAACCATACTTGCGGATCAGTGCGTCGACATCGTCCTGTTCGCCGAATCGAGTCAGGCCCGGCGCGAGGATCAACAACTCGCCGCCATCGGCGATCGCCATTCGCGTGCGATAGACCGCCTTGTTGGCGACCCAAGTACTAAAGAACTCGTCGCCCTGCATCACACAGACGATCTTGTCGATCGGCTCGTCGAGCACCGTGATGTTTTCCTCACGCGACTGCCGAGCTGCCTCAAGATAGGTCTCCAGGTCATCGCCAACATAACAACCGGTGTGGACCAACTCGCCAGCGTCGTTGCGGGCCAGCACCACCTGCACGTACACGTCGGGCAGATCGCCAAGCAATTCGTCTTCGGCCTTATTGAAACACTGCCGCACGGGCGTGAGCAGATTGCCGAGGTTGTTCTCGATTCCACTACTGGCCGCGGCCATATGAGCGGCACAGATCAGGTCTTTACCCCCCAGACCGATGAAATAGTTCTTGTTGTGGTTCGCAAAGCCGAGCACCTCGTGCGGCACCACATGACCGACGTTGATGATCAGATCCCACGACTCGCGCATCAGCATTTTGTTGAGCCAGATCGGGATCGCCCAATCGGCGGCGCCGCCCGAGACTTCATTGACAAACTCGGCCGGCACTTCGCCAACTTGCACACATCCGTTACGCCAATCGTGGGCGTGAATCCGCTCCTCGGGAATCTGGCCGAACATCTCCCGATTCTGCGCCGGCGTATGCGGCACGTGCTGGCCGAGTGTCGGGATCACGTGGACCTCGGCCCCTTCGGCGGTCAGCAGGTTGTAAAGCACCTCGGTTAGCCGACCGGCGCCGGAGTGCATTCGCGTGATATCGGGCGGCAGTAGCAGGACACGTTTCGGCGAAGCGCAGATGCGCTTTTTCGCTTCCGTGACGGTGCGTGCCATGAGCGACTCGAGCGCGGCGGCGTCAATCGACTCTGATTTTGACGGCGATTTTTCGGTAAACCAAGGCATAGAAGCGGGAAAATCCTAATGACGAATGAGGCAACGACTAAGATGCGCAGGCGACTGTTTTACTTCCAGCCGCGGGCGACTTCCACCAAAGTGCGGACCATGGCTCCGCTGCCGCCGCCATCGACCCAGGGTTTGGGCTTTTCGGCAAAGGCGGGGCCGGCGATATCGATATGAGTCCAGGGTACGTCGCCGACGAATTCTTCGAGGAATTTGGCCGCGGTGATCGCGCCACCCCAGCGACCGGCGCCGATGTTCTTGATGTCGGCCACGTCGCTTTTGATCTGCCCGGCGAATTCCGGAAACATCGGCAGTTGCCAGGCACGCTCGCCGCATGTCTCGGCAGCCTCGGCAATTGTGTCGCACCAGTCCTGATCGTTCGTCATCAGACCGACGACGTCCATCCCCAACGCCACCACGCACGCTCCGGTGAGCGTCGCCAGATCGATGATCTTTGCCGCGCCTTCATCCACCGCAACCGCCAACACGTCGGCCAGCACCAGTCGGCCTTCGGCGTCGGTGTTGAGCACTTCGATTGTTTTACCTGTGCGGGCCGTGAGCACGTCGCCCAGCTTATAACAGTCACCGCTGACCAAATTCTCGACCAGCCCGACGAGTCCGATCGCATTGATCGGCAATTTCAACTCGGCGATCGCCTGCATGGCGCCGAGCACGCTGGCGGCGCCGGCCATGTCGAGCTTCATCGTGCTCATGCCTTCACTTGGCTTGAGAGACAGTCCCCCGGAGTCAAACGTCACGCCTTTGCCGACCAGCGATAGCGGCTTCTGGTCAGCCGGCCCACCGTTGTATCGCAAAATCACCAGTCGCGGCGGACGGACGCTTCCTCGGGCAACCGCCAACAGCGAACCGCAACGTTCGTCGGCCAGTTTGCGCTCGTCCCAGATCTCGATGTCGAGTCCCGTCGCGGCGGCGACTTTGTTGGCCTCCTCCGCGAACGTCTCGGGATAGATCTCTTGTGGCGGTTCGTTCACGAGACGTCGTGTGAGGTTCATCGCATTGCCAAGCACCTGGCCGGAACTGACAGCCGCGTCATCGCCGACCCAGATTACTTCGCCGATCGGATGCCGGTCCTTCTTGGCCCGATAAAGATCTTGTCCCTGACAGCCGACCATCGCACCGCTGATTCCCGCCTCGGTCTGCTCCGCCGTCCAGCCATCGAAACAGAACGCCACCTTGTCCCGCTGTTTGCCGGCCAGATGTTTCGCCGCTGAACCAGCGGCACGATGGGCAGCGCCGACGTCGAACTTCTCGGCGCCTCCCAAGCCAACGACAACGACCTGTCCGGCCTGTACCCCTGAGGGCGCCAACAGCGGCGTCACTTCATTGGCCTTGCCGGTGATTTCCTTGCCTTCGATCAGTCGGGCAACTGCTCCGCCAGTGGCCTCGTCAACCGCTGCGGCATTCCCGCTGAGAGATGCGTCGCTGTGAATGCCAATGACCAATGCATCGGCCATGATCTGCGGAGCCGCCTCCTGAGACGATGAGACTTTCATGCTGAGATTCCCTTGTTCAAAATGCCATCGATTTTCCGAAGCGGACCATTCTACCCGTACGATCAAGTTCCTCCCACTGCCCCAAAGGGCGACGCTTGCCTCGTAGGTAGCATTATGCTACCATTGTATTATGGGTCAGCCCGTCAAACTTTCTGATGCCCTCGTGCTCGACGCGCGCCTAACAAGCGAGTTGTCGGAACGTTCGATTGCGGGACAGATCGAGTTTTGGGCCCGGCTCGGTTTGGCGGTCGAGCCGCTGCTGAATGGCGAGCAGGCACTCGCCCTTCGCAAGAGCGGCGATGCGGCTTCGCTCTCTGAGATGATTTCTAGCGTCGACGCCCCGGCGGGACGGCGACGTGTGGCCGACTATCTAGCCGAACAACCCTTTCCGCACTACGAACCGGCAACGGATCAGCCCGGGTTTTTGGTACGCACTGAAGAGAACGGCCAGCGAACCATCGGCAAATTCGTTCAAGGCGAATTTCAACCGGCACCGTCGGTCTCGAAGACCAAGCGACGGCAGGCGCGGTCGTGACCTGGGCGTGGCTAGATGACCGCCCCGTGTTGGTTGCGAGCGCCGGACCGAACGGCGCCGGCAAGACGACCTTCTATCACGCGCATATCGAGCCAGCCGGACTACGCCTAGTCAGTGCGGACCGATTTGCGAACGAACTCGACCTCGATCCGTATTCAGCAGCACGCATCGCCACAAGCGTCCGCAACGAGCTGATCCGCCAGCGAGAGAGCTTTGCTTACGAAACGGTCTTTTCTGATCCGGTCGGCGATAAACTCGAATTTCTGCGGACGACAGCCGCAGACGGCTACACGGTCGTTCTCTGTTTCATCGGTCTGGCATCTGCCAGGTTATCGTCTGAACGAGTCGCGATGCGTGTCTCGCAGGGAGGACACGACGTGCCGGTCGACAAACAAAAGAGCCGTTATCCCCGGGTCATGCTCAATCTAAAGTCCGCAATCGCCACACTGCCGCATGTGATCGTGTTTGACAACAGCGATCTGGGCCGCGCTTATCGACAAATTGCCGTGTATGAAAACGGATCGCCGACGTTCACCGCCAAACCGATTCCCAAGTGGCTTCGTAATATAGGTGTCTGAGCGAGACTGCGATTCAGATTCGCGCCCTGCTGCATGATCGCCTCGCGTCGACACCCCTTTCCGTTGTGTCGAGTCGATGTGAAAGTTATGATGAAATCACGATGGCACGACCGAGAAGAAACGGCGAGCGTCCGATGAGCGATCCGAATCCCTACGTATTGCCAGGGTCGAATCCAAGCCGACCAAAGTCTGGTCTGGCGACTCGTCTATTATTCCCCGTACTGTCGGCAATGGCGGGCGGTATGATCGGCTGGAAACTTATCGACCTGCTCATGGGCCCCTTTGAGGTCGACTATGTGTACGCGGGCTTGGGCGGAATCGCGGGTCTCGGCGTGGTATCGCTCTTCCGCTCGATGACCGCTAGGAGATAACGCTTACCACAAAGCCCCCGCTGGCTCCGCCCGCTGCTTTCGACCATAGTTGTCGCTATGGGATATCGCACACTCCAGGCCTGTATCGACGATCTACAGCAATCCGGCCAATTGGTGCGGATCGAGTCCGAGGTCGATCCACATCTCGAGGCGGCCGAAATCCAGCGCCGCGTGTTTGCCGCCGGCGGGCCTGCGGTGTTGTATGCCAACGTCAAGGGCTGTCGATTTCCGATGGTCAGCAATCTGTTCGGCACGATGGATCGGGTGCGATACATCTTTCGCGACACGCTCGACGGTGTTCGCCGACTGGTCGAGATGAAAGCCGATCCGGGCGAGGCAATGCGACATCCGATCACATCGCTGCGGGCCGGATGGTCGGCGCTTTCGATGCTGCCCCGCATGCAGTCCAAGGGTCCGATCACCGCCAATGCCACCACGGTCGATCAACTGCCGCAATTGCAATCGTGGCCCGACGATGGCGGCGCGTTTATCACTCTGCCACAGGTCTATACCGAACATATTGATCGGCCGGGCGTTCATGGGGCGAACCTCGGCATGTACCGCGTGCAACTCTCGGGCGGCGAGTACAAACCCAACAACGAGATCGGACTGCACTATCAGATTCATCGCGGCATCGGCGTGCATCATGCCGCGGCGATGGCGGCCGGCAAACCGCTACGGGTGAACATCTTTGTCGGCGGAACCCCCGCGATGAGCGTCGCCGCTGTGATGCCGCTGCCCGAGGGACTGTCGGAATTGACTTTTGCCGGAGCACTCGCCGGACACCGCATCCCGATGATTCGGAGCCGGGACCGTCTGCCGATCTATGCAGAGGCCGACTTCTGCATCTCGGGCACGATCGTACCTGATGCGCATCTGCCCGAAGGTCCGTTCGGCGATCATCTTGGCTACTACAGCCTGGCGCATGACTTTCCGGTGTTGTGGGTCGATCAGGTGCTGCACCGCGAAGGTGCCGTATGGCCATTCACCGTGGTCGGTCGCCCGCCACAGGAAGACTCAATGTTCGGCGAACTGATACACGAGATCACTGGACCGATCATCCCGACGGTCATTCCGGGAGTCCATGGAGTGCAAGCGGTTGACGAGGCCGGCGTGCATCCGTTGATGTTGGCGATCGGGAGTGAACGCTATACGCCCTACAATGAAGCCGAACGCCCGCAGGAGTTGCTCACGCAGGCCAACGCGATCTTGGGACAGGGTCAGATGTCGCTGGCGAAGTATCTGCTGATTGTGAACTATCAGGATGAACCGTCGCTCGATGTAAACGATACCGAGGGGATGTTTCGGCACTTGCTCGAGAGAATCGACTGGCGGCGAGATTTGCATTTCCAAACCCGTACGACCATCGACACGCTCGATTATTCTGGCACGGGTCTGAATGAAGGCTCGAAGGTGGTGATGGCCGCTGTGGGTCCACCGCGACGTGAACTGCCGTACGAGATTCCCAGCGATCTGGTGTTGCCCGATGGATTCGAGGACGCCCGGCTCTGCATGCCCGGCGTGTTGGCGATTCAGGCAAATAACGTTCCGATTGCCACCATTTTACCCAGCCAGGACCCTTTCTTCGAATCGTTGTTCGCGGCACAAATCGGCCTGATCAACCGCAACGCTCCGATCAACCAATTCCCACTCGTGGTCGTGGTCGACGATGCGGAGTTTGTGTCCCGTTCGCTGGCTAATTTCCTCTGGGTGACCTTCACTCGGAGCAATCCGGCGGCCGATATTTACGGCATCGATTCGTTCATCAAGCAGAAACACTGGGGCTGCCGCGGCTCGCTGGTGATCGACGCCCGCATCAAGCCGCATCACGCCCCGCCGCTGGTCGAAGATCCTGAGGTGACCAAGCGCGTCGACGCATTGGCCACGACGGGCGGACCGCTGCATGGTATCATCTGAGCCCGACCTGCTACTTGCCCCTCGTTCCCGCTGACGCTTTCTATGCTGACCGAATTCGACTGGATCGCGATGCTCTGGATGTTCGTGTTGGGCGGCATCTTTGGCAGCTTCATGAACGTCGTGGTCTATCGACTGCCGCTGGGAATGAGTCTCGTCAAGCCGAACTCTCAGTGCCCGGCATGCCATAACGAGATTCGCTGGTTCCACAACGTACCAGTGGCTGGCTGGTTGATGTTGCGCGGCCGCTGCTTCGATTGTGGCGTGAAGATCTCTCCCCGATATCCGGCGGTCGAGGCGACAGTTGCCGTTCTATTTGCCGCAATGACCTGCGGAGTGGTCGCCCTAGAGGGATCCAATCTGCCTGATGGTTCGGGGTGGGCTCTGTGCGCCTATCAGCTTGTGATGCTATGCGGACTGACCTGTGGGGCGCTGATGCACTGGGACCACCGTCTGGTGCCGGTACGGATGGTCGTGTTGTTGCTGGCAGCAGGCGTCGTCCCGCCTCTGTTGGTCGAGGAACTGCGGCCCGTTGCATCTGGGTTTGGCGGCACCGATGGGGCCGAACGGTTGATCACCGGGCTGTGCGGCGCCGTGGCCGGCATTGTGATGCGGACCGTGGGTTGGCCGACCGTGTTCGATGTGATCGACGCAGAGGCCACGCGCGAGGAAGATCGTCGAGAGTCGCAGAAAAAAAAGAAGAAAAAGAAACGCCGCCACGTGATCGACCCGCGGATTTTGAATCGTCAGGTGTTTCTGTCGGTTTATTTCCCGATGGTCAGCATCGGAGTGGTTCTCGGCTGGCAGGCGGTGGTGGCAATCGGATGTTTTGCCACGGCGTTTCAATTTGCCGCGGCGCTGCTGGGAAAAAAGATCGCCTGGCTGGCGCGGGTGCCGTTGGCTTGGTGGCAATTGGTGGCGACCGTTGTGTTTTTGATGACATGGAGTCAGTTGGCCGAGTGGGTGCCGATGATGGCAGGATGGGGATAGAGGGGAGATTTCCAGTGGTGTGTTGGTAGGTGGAAGTGCCGCGTGGGCGCGGCCGCGAAACAGGGTTGGTTCATTTTTTCGTTTTAGGGTGTTCGATTAGCATGGCTCAGCTTACTTTTCATGGTGCCGCGGAGACCGTTACGGGCTCGAAATATCTGCTTGAGGCGGACGGTGCCAAAGTGCTGATCGATTGTGGATTGTTTCAGGGCGTCAAGCGACTGCGTCAATTGAACTGGAAGCCGCTCGCGTTTGATCCCACCCAACTCGATTGCGTTGTGCTGACGCACGCCCATCTCGATCATGTCGGATATCTGCCGAAGCTTGTGCGTGAGGGTTTCAAGGGGCCGATCTATGCCACGCCGGCCACCGAGGACCTCGCCGAGTTGATCCTGATGGACTCGGCTCGGAACCAAGAGTCGGACGCCGAGCGTGCAAATCGCAAGGGCTATACTCGCCACAAACCGGCGTTGCCACTCTACGAATCCCGCGATGCGAGTCGAGCGATGCGGCTGTTCAAGTCGCAGCCTCGTGGTAAGTGGTTCACGTCCGCAGGACCGATCGCGATGCGGTTTCATGACGCCGGTCACCTGTTGGGATCAAACATGATCGAGGTTGAAATCCGCAACAGTAAAGAGCCGACTCGAGTGCTATTTTCCGGCGACGTGGGGCGTTACAACGCGCCGCTCTACCACGATCCCAGTCCGCCGCCCGACTGTGACTATCTAATCTGCGAGAGTACCTATGGTGATCGCGATCACACCGAGAGCGACGTCCTCGACCAACTTCGCGAGGTGGTGCTCGCAGCGATGCGACGTGGCGGGGTGATGCTGATCGCATCGTTCTCAGTCGGTCGGGCACAACAGTTAATCTACCTGTTGCGAGTGTTGATCTCTAAGGATGAGATTCCCGAGCTGCCGATCTATCTCGACAGCCCAATGGCGATCAACGCAACGAACATCTATTGTGACTATGCGGCGGACCATGACCTGAGCGAGACGATGATGGCCGCGCCTTCCTGTGTGTTGGACGGTCGCAACGTGCATCTGGCCCGTAGCGTGTCGGAGTCGAAGGCGATCAACGATGTCGAGGGTCCGGCGGTGATCATTTCCTCTGCCGGCATGATGACCGGCGGGCGGATTCTGCATCACCTCAAGCGTCGGCTGCCGGAGGATCGCAACACGATTGTGTTGGGAGGATTCATGGCGGCTGGCACCCGCGGCCGGCGATTGCAAGATGGCGAAAAAACGCTTCGGCTACATGGTCGAGATATTGCGGTGCGGGCCGCGATCGACAAAATCTCCGGCCTTAGCGGACACGCCGGGCGAAGTGAGTTACTGCGATGGCTCGAACCACTCGCCGACCCACGAAAGGTGTTTCTTACGCACGGCGAAAAATCGAGCGCCGAAGCGCTGGCCGAGGAGCTCAGCACCTCGCGCGGCTGGGACGTCACGGTGCCGAAATTAGGGCAATGCGTTCAGCTTACTTAGAAGGACAAGGACCATGACTCGCAGCGCCGAAAAAAACTTACGGGCGATCCTTAGCTCACCGTCGTATCGCCTGGCACAAGAGGACATCGACTTCCTGGCTCGCGAGGAACTCAGGCCGGTACGGATGCAGTTGGAACTGCTCAAGCCGGAGATGATTCTCGAAGACGAACAGGTCGACTCGACAATCGTTGTCTTTGGCGGCACGCAGATCGTCGAGCGTGAAGAAGCCGAAGCCCGACTTACCGCGGCGAAAGACGCCTTGGCGGAACAGCCGCGTGACAACGCGCGGCAACGCGGCGTCGCGCGGCGGAACGGGTCATAGCGAAAAGCCACTATTATGACGCGGCTCGCGAGTTTGCCCGACTGGTCTCGGGCAAGTGTCAGATCGATCATCGTTGCGAATACGTCGTCACCACCGGCGGCGGTCCGGGAATCATGGAGGCCGCCAATCGCGGAGCGTACGACGTGCGAGCCAAAACGATCGGGCTCAACATTACATTGCCCCAGGAACAGGCCCCAAATCCCTACATCACGCCGGAACTCTGTTTCGAGTTTCACTATTTTGCACTGCGTAAGCTGCACTTTCTGTTGCGGGCCAAGGCACTGGTGGTTTTTCCCGGCGGATTCGGCACACTCGACGAACTGTTCGACGCGCTCACGCTCAGACAGACCGGCCGGATGCAGGACATCCCGATCGTGTTGTTCGGACGCGAGTATTGGGAGCGGGTGCTCGATGTCCAGTTTCTCGCCGACGAGGGCGTGATCGCCGATGCCCATATCGATCTGATCGACTATGCCGAAACGCCGGAAGAGGCGTGGGACATCATCGCCCGGTTTCACAATCATGGTGGTTCGTCATGAGAGGATGATTTTTTCGCGGCGATCGCATACAATAAGCTGTCCCCAAAAAACCAAACCGGTGCGTCGCCCGACGTGCCGTACTCGCTGCCGCTGTTTCTTTTTTTCTTGAGGTCGGTTTTATGAATCACTATGTTTCCCGCGTGTTGCTTCATGCGCTTCTGTTACTGGGTTTGATCGCCTTCTCCCTCCCAGCGGTTTACGCCGCTGATCAGGCGAAGACGACCAAGGAAGCCAAAAAGGCACCGGCGGCCGACGACGATGCGGACGCACTGAAGGTCCCCGACGGAAAACCGGCGGAGTTGATCACGTTCATCGAGCGGCTCGACAAGATGCGGCCTCAAGGTAGAAATCGAACCGAACTCCTGGCGAGTTTCAAGTCGATACAGAATGCGATCATCAAGGCAGCCGGTAAGGTGCTCGCAGCCGATGCGTCCGAGGATCAGGCGACCGTCGCGATTCGGGCGAAACTTCAATCGCTGAACGTGCTAGGGCAATTGGGCGATGGCGCTGCGCCCGCCAAGACCGAGAAATTTCTCGCCACTCTGGCCGACGACCGTCGTCCAAAAATCCGGCAGATCGTCAAGCTATTCAACTTAAAGGACAAGGTTGGCGGCCTGCGACGAGCAGACGCCGCCACGAGAAAGAAATTCCTCAAAGAACTCGACGACTACTTCAGCAACCTCGAAATCGAAGGAATCCACCTTCCACTGATCATGGCAACTTCGCAGACTTTATCGCGCTTTGGCGACCCGAAATTGGCGGAACCATTCCACCAGCGGTACGGCGCACGAATGATCAAGAGCAAAGACAAACAAACCGTTCAGCTAGGCAAGCGACTCGTCGCAACGGCCCGGCGACTGGGTCTGGTCGGCAAGGAAATGAAAATATTCGGAAGAACGCTCGAAGGCAAGGATTTTCAATGGGCCGATTATCGAGGCAAGGTCGTGCTGATCGACTTTTGGGCAACGTGGTGCGGCCCCTGTATTCAAGAATTGCCGAACGTTGTTCGTAACTATCAGGCGTATAACAAACGCGGCTTCGACGTCGTGGGGGTGAGTCTTGACAGAAGCCGTCCGCCGCTGGAACGCTTCGTCAAGGATCGAGAAATCCCCTGGGCCACGCTCTTTACTGACGATCCTCGCGACAAGAAGTCGGCGCAGGCATTGGCGAGCTATTACGCCATCTCGGGAATTCCTACCGCGATCCTGGTCGGTCGCGATGGCAAAGTGATTTCACTCCATGCCCGTGGCCCTGCACTGTCCCGGCTATTGGCCACGCACATTGGTCCGCTCAAGGAGAAGGACGGCAACGAGAAGAAGGACTAGTGCTCGCTACGGATTGCGCAGCGCTGGACGAAACGTCGTCGCTCGAATCCATGTTCCTGGATGCGCGTCATGAGTCATTCATCACGATCGGTGGCGCTGGTAACGGGCGGAGCGCGCCGTGTGGGGGCCTGTGTGGCTTGCGCGCTGGCCGAGCAGGGCTATGCGGTCGCGATTCATGCCAATGCGTCGACCCAATCGGCGGAGACGATCGCTGGCGGAATCCGCGACCGTGGCGGCGAGGCGATCGTTCTGGCCGCAGACTTAAGCGATGACGAGCAAACCGAAGGCCTAATCAAACGGGTTCATGGCCACTTCGGCCAGATCGATGCGCTGGTCAACAGCGCCGCGATCTGGCAACCAAAACCGCTCGAAGAAACCACCGCTGACGATCTGCGGCGACACCTCGAAATCAACACAGTCGCCATGTGGTCCTGCTGTAAACAAGTCGGCCTGATCATGGCCGGCCAGCAGCAAGGCGGCGCGATCGTGAATCTCGGTGACTGGGCCACCGCACGGCCCTACGCGGATTACTCAGCTTACTTTCCATCAAAGGGAGCCGTCGAGGCGCTGACCCGATCGATGGCGGTCGAACTGTCGCAACGCAATTCGTACGTTCGGGTCAACGCGATCTTGCCCGGCCCGGTGATGTTGCCGCCCGATATGCCGGCGGCTGAGCGCGAGCGGGCTATCGCCGGCACGTTGGTCCGTCGCGAGGGATCGCCTGATCACATCGCAGACGCGGTCCTGTTTCTGCTGCGAAACGATTTCGTCACTGGCGTCTGTCTCCCCGTGGACGGCGGTCGGACGATTTGTCCGCAGGATTCATCGTCGTGGATCGCTCCGCGGTCCTAACGGATTGCCGTTGACGTAAGGATCGCGGAGCGGTCCACGACTATGTTGGGGGCACGCAATAGACGCACTGTCCCGGACGCGATATACTCCCTTCACGGCGCAGTTGTGGTTGGACTGCGCCCTGATTTCGCTTTCCCGCCGTGCGCCGGAGATACTAATACGATGAACATTCCCTTGAACCTGTTCCGGTTTGGATTCCAAAGCCGCCTTTTGGTAGCGGGTATTTCATTGGCAATGATTGCCGTGATCGGTTGTGCGCCGAACAAGAAGTCTGACGTCAAGTCGCCCGCAGCAAAGACTCTGACAAAGACCACGCCAAAAACAACGGTGACGAAAACGGCGCCGAAAACAGATCCGAAGAAAACCACCGCCGAATCAAGCGAAGGCCAAGACAACGCTGCTCCCGCTCCGCAAGGCAACGCCCTGAAGGTTCCGGAGGGCGGTCCGAAAGAATTGCTCGCATTTATCTCGCGCGTGAACCAAATGGAACCCCAAGGTAACTCGCGTGAGCAGCAGTTCGCGCAATTCTCGGCAATGCAGGCTGCGGTGCTCGAAGCTGCGGATCGTGTGCTGGCCGCCGATGAGACCGAGGAGCAAGCGGTCGAGGCGATTCAGGCAAAGCTGCAGGCGATCGCCCTGTTGGGGCGCCTGGGCGATCCTGGTGCCCAGACGAAGATGGAGAAATTCTTCGCGAGTCTTGCCGATGACAAGCGTAAGAAGGTCGCGGAAATCGTGCAGTTCTTTGGCCTGCAGAAAAAAATTGTCAGCCTCACCGAGGTCGAAGCTGACGCAAGGAAGAAAATCGTGGCTGACGTCGAGGCGTACTTCGGCGGCATCGAAGTTAGTGCCGAGCATGTTCCCGTAATCCATCATGTGACGCAAACGCTTGAGAAGATCGGTGACATCGAACTAGCGAAACGCGCGTATAAGACGTTCGGCGAGCAATTGGCCAAGAACAAAGACCCACAGGTCAGTGCGATGGGCAAGAAAATGCTCGGCACGGTTCGTCGGCTCGATCTGCTGGGGAACGAAATGAAGGTCTTTGGCAAGACGCTCGACGGCAAAGAATTCCAGTGGGACGCCTTCAAAGGTAAGGTCGTGCTGGTCGACTTCTGGGCCACGTGGTGCGGTCCCTGCATCCGCGAGCTACCCAACGTGGTTCACAACTACAACACGTATCACGATCGCGGGTTCGAGGTGATCGGCGTGAGTCTCGACGAGGATCGTCAGAAAGTCGAACAATTTATCAAAGATCGTCAGATCAAGTGGCCGACGATTTTCAGCGACGATCCGAAAGCCAACGGCTGGAACCTGCCGCTGGCCGACTACTATGGCATCGCGGGGATTCCGACCGTGATTCTCGTTGGCCGCGATGGCAAGGTAATTTCGCTCAGCGCCCGAGGACCGGAGCTTGGTCTTCTGTTGGCCGAGCAGTTTGGCCCAGAGAAAAAGACCGACGAAAAAGAAACGAAGACCGACGAGAAGCAACCGGCGGCTGAGAAGAAAGAGGACAAACCCGTCGAGAAAAAAGAGAAAGAAGCCACCGAGAAGCCAGAGAACAAGACCGCAGTGAAAAAAGAAGAAGCCGAGAAAAAAGAGGAACCGAAATAGTCGCACGTCGCTCCATTCCTCGAAATCAACACAAGCTTTCCTTGAAGCGGCGTTCGATATCTCCGGCATCAACGATCGCGATCGTGCAAAGGGTTGCTGCGTTGCAAAGTGAATCGCTCGGCGTTGTTTTCTTGAGTTACGAGGTTCACGTGAAGTCTCTGTTTCGGTGCTGCCTGTTGATCGCCTTGCTGTTTTCAGCCGTTCCGCTGTTGGCTCAGGAGTTTGACGAAAAATTCGAGCATTGGCCCGTCGACTTAAGGATCAACGGAACGATCATTGCCGCCAACGGGTTGGACAATACGGCCGACATCGACGCATATTTCTTACGGGCAAGCGGCGGTAAAGAAGCAAAGATCGTCGGACTGATTTGGAAGAAAGTCGATGACGACGAACTCGAATCGCTCCAAAAGACATTCAAAGGCGCGACATCAGTAAATCTGATCGTTGGTGATTCTGCCGCCTCGAGTGTTCCAAAGGATTTTCTTGCACGACTCAAAGATGCCACGGGGGTGATACTTTTTTCGGGCGACGCTCTGAACGAAAAAGTCGGGCAGCAAGCCGTCGCGCTGCGCAAGGAACTGTTCGACGTCCTACGACGTGGCGGCGCACTTTACGCAAACGGGGCCGTGACCAAGATGCTTTCACGTGTCGTGATCACCGGCGGGCAGCGGCTCGCAAAGGTCACGGACGGTCTGGGGCTGGTTCCCGATAGCGTGATCGAGACAACATTCTCCAGCCAAGACGATATGACGCGGCTAAAAAGCGTATTGGTAGCGCATCCACGAACCGTCGGAATTGGCATCGAGAAGAATACGGCGGTCGTTCTTCATGGCCGTACTCTGCGAGTCTTAGGGCAGGGCCAGGTGACGGTGATGATCGCGGCAAACGAGCGACAGCCGTTTCGCGTGAAAAAGATCGCCCGGCGCAGTGCGCTGCGCCGACGACCTAAGGAGTATCTTATCGATTTGACACAGTGGCGACGCGAAGCCATTGATCGCACAATCGAGCCATTCCCGCTGGCTAAGCCAAGAAAGCCGTTCGTCGAAAACGGAACGCTCGTTATCGTGGGCGGTGGTGGAATGCCAAAGGGTTTGATGGATCGATTCGTCGAACTTGCCGGCGGCGTCGACAAGGCCCGGCTGGTATACGTGCCATGCAGCGAGCGAGAAACGGTACCGGATCGACAAGGAACAGTCGAAATGTGGAAGGGTATGGGCGTCAACCACGCGACGATGATTCATACGAAAGATCGCATCAAGGCGAACAGCGACGAGAAATTCTTGGCTTCACTCAATGATGCGACGGGAATCTGGTTCGGTGGCGGTCGCCAATGGAATCTGGCCGATTCGTATTATGGCACGAAAGCTCATCAATTGATGAAGAAGGTTGTGCGACGAGGTGGCGTTGTGGGTGGTTCGTCGGCAGGCGCTTCGATCCAAGCCCGTTACCTGGCGCGTGCGACACCGATCGAGAATTTCGACATCATGGCGCCGGGTTACGAACGTGGCGGACTAGGGTTTATCAGCGGCGTTGCGATCGACCAGCACTTTTCGCAGCGCCGCCGCCAAAAGGACATGACCCAATTGGTCAATCGATATCCGCAATTACTTGGCATCGGACTCGATGAAGCGACGGCGATTATCGTTCGCAAATCGATGGCCGAGGTCGTTGGCCGAGGTAAAGCACATTTCTATAATCGCAACTTGCCGCTCGTTCCCGACCAACCTGACTTTGTCGCGCTACCCGCCGGTTCTTACTACGATCTCGCGTTGCGAAAGATGGTAAAGCGAGTCGACAGCGGCCAGCCCCAGACTCCAAAGGGTAAAAGAACTCAGCCGACCGCGAAAACCATGGCTCCTTAGACGACCACCCCTTGAGAAGATCGCAGATATCTTTGGGGTCAGTCGACGTTCTCAAAATAGCGCCGCAGCCGCTGTTCATAGCCTCTTGGCGGGTTGCGTTTCGTGCGACGGCGAATGGCGTCCTGTACCTCGGGCGGCAACTTCGTGAACCACGGTTCCCGTGCCAGCTTTCGGCGAGCGAGCGCCGCGTCGCCCTTGCGCGTGCCTCCCAGGCTAGCACCGCTCATGCGGCCACCCATCGCGCCGGCCTCGTTTTTCTGTGACTGCCAATCCTCCTGATCTTGCGGCTCGCCGGGAGGAGCCTCAAGCTTTTCGGGATTGCCCGGTTTGAATTCGGGCGGTTGTTTCTTCTCGGGCTTGAAACCTGGTGGTGGTGGCAGACCGGCTTTCTTGCTGTTGACCGGTGGAGCAGTCGCCCAGGGACGACTCCCCTGAAACTCTCCGTGCTGGTCGCCTTTTTGCGGCTTGTCTTCGGTTGGTTTCCCGGTGCTTTCGCCCCCGACTCCTTTGCCCGGTGTCCCCTGGCCCATACCGAGATCACCCGGCGTCGTACCGGTATCTCCGGGAGCTTCCTCCGGCTCCGGCGCTTTTTGTGGTGGCAAAGCCGGAAGCAATTCCTCGTTTTGCGGCTCTGGCTCAGGGTCAAGCAAGGCGAGATCGTCTTCGACATCTTCCTCGTCTTCATCTTCCTCGAGTTGTTTCACGGCCTCTTCGATCGCTTTGTCGCCAGCAAGCTGACGTGCCGTCTCTTCGAGTTCCTGCTTCTTTGGCGCGATCATTGGTGACAGAGGCGGAGGAGCTTGAGGTGCCTGTGGCGATGGTCGCGATGGCTGTGTTGGCTTTCTACGCGGCTTCTTTTCTTTCTTTTTTTCACCCGGTGGTTTCTTGCTGGACGGTTTCGGTTCTTTTTTGGCACCCATCGGAGGCGTGCTCTGGCTTGTCGGTTTTGCCGCCTTGGGTTTGCCTTCGTTCGGCTCGAAGACGCCGGGCTCGCCCGCGGGGGCCGCCTCTTGCGGTGGCGAATTGATCGGTGCGGTCTGCACCGTCTGCGAGGCGTTCACTCCTTCGTCCGGCGGTTCCGACACTTGCTCCGGCTTGAGCGCCTTCCCCTGTCCGTCGGTCGGTGGGGTTTGTTGCGGTCCTTGTGTCTGCGGCGGAATATCGATCGGCGCTTCGTTTTCGCCCTTCTTCCCCGGCGGTTGCTGCTTCGGGAGCGCGCCGCTGCCCGATTCTTGCTTCTTGAAGGGGTTAGGGCCCTTGGCCGGTTCAAACAACGGCTGATCGGTCGGATTAAACTCGGGGTTCTTACCCTTCGGCAGGTCGTCTTTCTTCAGTTTCGAGGCCAGCTTCAAGGCCTTCTTCAGTGGCTTGTTAGCGACCTCTTTCTGCTTCGCCAGATCCTTGGCGATCTCGCCAATTCTTTCGGCCGACTCGACCAATCCTTCGATCGAATTGGTTAGCTTTTCGACTGCCTTTTTCTTCTTTTTTTTGTCCTTCTTGGCATCATCCTGCGGTTGGGACTGTGGTGGCGATGGCGGTTGCTGTTGTTGCGAGGAGGGTGGCTCTGTTTGTTGCGGAGGGGCGGTCGGTTGGTTCGACGGACCACCGGTGTTCTCCTGCTTCGATGGCGGTTTCGCACTCGCCGGCTTAGCCCCCTTCGGAGGCTGCGACGATTGTGCCTCGCCCGATTGTGGCTGCGATGGTTGCTTTTTCGCGTCCTGCGGTTTGGTTTCCTGTTGATCGGCGAGCTTGGCCAACTCTTGGCTTGCCTGCGCGAGTTGCTCACGCGCATTCTGCTGCATTTCGGCCAGCTTCTTGAAGGCTTCGGCCCGAGCAAGGTCGCGCTCCAAATCCTGCTTCTTTGCTTGCAGGTTGTCCGAGGCTTCCTTGAGTTTTTTCTTGACTTCGTCGCTTGCCCGAGAGGTTTCCTTTGCTTTGGCCTGCTTGTTGGCGGAAGCGACAGCTTTTTCGGCGGCTTCTTTGGCCTGTCTGAGCGCTTCGCTGGTGGCCGCATCGATCGCGGCGGCTTCCTTGGCCTTCTCGTCGAGCTTGGGAGCCTGCTTCGCCAGTTGCTTGGCGGCCTCGTTGGCGATTTTCTTCTGCGAGTCCTCGACCTTGGCGGCCGCCTGCGCGAGCGAAGCGGCGGCGGCTTTCTGTGCCGCCTGTGCCGGCTGACCCGCCGCGATCTGCTCCGCCGCCTTTGAGGACTCTTCGGCAGCCTGACTCAGGCGGTCTGCCGCCTCGGGCGCGGGCTCGCTCACCAACTCCTGTGCAGTCTTCGCCGCCTCGGTGACTTTCTTTTGTGCCTTCTCGTTCGCCGCGGCTGCCGGTTTCTGGCTGGCTTGGTTTGCCTCGGTGCGGGCGAGGTCTTTGGCCTTCTCGAGGGCTTTGCTCGCAGCTTTCCTTGCTTGCGACGCGCGCTCTTCGTTGCCCGCTACGCCGGCGTGAATCGCCGCCTCGGCGGCGTCTTGAGCTTCCGCAATGGCGCGGGCGAGCTGATCGGGCCGGTTTTCCTTGCGTGCTTCCTTGGCTGACGGACGTTTGCTCACGGCGTCGACCAACGCCTTCAATTCGTCAACCGCTTTTTGAAGTTCGTTGATCGCATCGAGTGGACTGCGGGCATTGCCTTGAGCAAAACGTTGCGCCGCCTGTTCGGCCGCATCCTGATGTTCGAGCGCTTTTTCAACTCCACCGAGCAATTCGAGGCCTCGCACCGCTTCCTCTCTTCCCGCGGCGCGCTCCTGCTCGAGTTGGGCTTCGCGGATTTTTGACGCTGCTTTGTTTAGGCGTGCCAATTTTTCCGCAGGGGATGTATCAGCCTCTTTCAACTGAGCTTCGATATTCTTATCCAGATTGGCGACGGCCTTGAGTTGCTCTTCGGTAATCTTGGCAAGCTCTTCGGCCGCACGGGCGATTTCCTTACGAAGCTCGGCGGCGGCGGCGGCCAAATCGTCGGCGAGCTTGTCAGCCTCTTTCGAGGCTTGGTCAGCTTCCTCGTCGAGCACATTCGCTTTCTTAAGGTGCGCGGCGGCTTGCTCCACGGCTCCTCGAACCTCGGCGATTTTGTTTGCCACGGACGGAGCGGTGTTCTCTGTCGCCTCGGCGATCTGCTCCAAAATATCAGCCACCTTTTCCTGCTCTGCGGCGTAGTCTTTGGCAAATTTCGGCTGGAGCGTTCCGGAATCGCCCCCCAAGATATTGGCGAGCCGCTGCTCGGCTGCAGAAGACCGCTCCAGAGCCTCGACGGCTCGGGCCAACTCACCAATTTTTACGCCAAGCGCACGTCGCTTCGTGTCGGCGATGGTGCGCTGCAGTTCCGCTTCAGTCCGATCAAGAGCGATGCCCGCAGCAAACAGATCGCTCGCCACAAATGGCCCCGTGGAAGGTCCAGACGCGGCGAGGTCGGTCGCTGCAGCTTCTGCCTGAGCCAGCCGGCGGGCGACTGCGTCGGGCAAATCGTGAAATCTCGAGCGAGCCGCGGTGATGGCGGCGACAAGGTTTTTGGCATGCGGGATTGCCTTTTTGGGTTTGCCATCAACGGCCTGCGCTTCGATTTGCTTTCGATCTTTACGGGTCGCGGCGAGCGCCTTTTGCAGATCTCGCAACAACGCGATTTCTTTGGCAAGTTCGTCAGCGGATCGGACAGGCGTCGAAGGTCGGCGGGCCTTTGCGTTGCCACGAGCGCTGCCACCTTTGACCTGCTCCAAGACCGCTGCCAATCCCTTGACGATTGCTTCCTGGTGGAGAATCGCCTTTTCGAATTCGATTGCTTCAAGTTCGGCGATCGCGCCGTGGAGATGCGGCTTGACTCGATGTGCTCTGAGCATTCTCAGGCCATCGGCCGCGGCGGGCCCGAACGGAGGTCCCCAGCCGCTGATTTCCGTGAGGTCTTTGGTCAGTCCCAGAAAGAGCGTGGTGACGTCACGCTGACTTTCGATCGCTGCGAGCGTGCCGGTTTCCTGGGTCTCGATGTCCTTGATCTCGGGAAGCTGTCGTGTCAGTTCGAGCGTCTCTCGCTGAAGCCGGAGCAAATGCCGCGCCTGTTTGTCCATTTCGGCCATCCGCATCCGCCGCAGCAGTCGATGTCGTTCCGCGGAAAGCCGGGCCACGACGTCTCGAATCTTGTTCCGCGCGGAGTTGAAATGCTTAGTGCGATCCTTAGGTGCCGCCGTCTGCGCCTTCGTCAAGAAATCGACAACGTCGCGCATTTCCTCGCGGACGAGCCGATCGACGTTGTTCCGCATCGCGCGGATATCGCCATAAATCTCATGATCGGTCAGTCCGTTGTCCTCAAATTGTTGGAGCTGAATGTCGAGGATCGTTGCGACAAGTTGCTGCGCCATTTGCTGAGCGCGACGCTGGGCGGCCTCGTGAGACCGTAGCGTCTCCGGCTCAACGGCCGATGCATGCCAAGGGACCATCGCGCCGGTAATTAGCAAAAGTGTGCTGAGGGACAATCGCTTCATGGCTATTGCCTTTCCATACGGGTCGCGCGTTCGAGAATTCGTTGCAACAATCGTTCCGACTCCACGTCGGCCGCATTGGTAAACGCCGCCACCGCCCCGGCGCGATCTGTCACGACCAAGGTGATTGGCTCGCTCGTCGTCGAGTGCCCTGGGATATTTCCACGGAAAT
>Ga0114996_10002882_pt1 | contig 21798 bp, 15 predicted proteins | sample ArcticOcean_MG_C_4_FD_87039 | JGI IMG/M metagenome (GOLD analysis project Ga0114996, IMG submission 87039) | Marine microbial communities from western Arctic Ocean - ArcticOcean_MG_CB4_134 | ecosystem: Environmental > Aquatic > Marine > Oceanic | place: Arctic Ocean: Canada Basin | collected... | reverse complement strand
GAAGCCGACGAGGGTCTGCTGGAACTGGCTCGCGAGATCGACGGCGAGGCTCGAGGGTGCGCCAACCGCCACGAGTACGGGGACCTGGGCCATGAGCGCTTTTTGCACGATCTCGAACGACGCACGTCCGCTCACCACCAAGACCCGGTCACGGGCTGGCAGGACCCTGTGGAGCAATGAATGCCCCAGGACCTTGTCCACGGCATTGTGGCGGCCGACGTCCTCACGAAGCACCTGCCTGGACCCGTCCGCCTGAAAGAGCCCGGCGGCATGAATGCCCCCCGTGCGGGCAAAGACGCTCTGTGCGGCCAACAGCCGATCGGGCAGGTCGGGCAAGAGTGTGCTGGAGACCTGGAATCCGGGCGCCAGAACGGAGCAACCGGTCGCCTGCACGGCATCGATCGACGCCTTACCACAGATGCCGCAACTCGATGATGTGAACACGTTGCGCCTCATCGCGTCCGCATCGAAGGGAACTCCAGGGCGCAAGCGAGCCTCGACGACGTTGTACTCCTGATCCTCATCACCACGACAATAGGTCAGTTCATGCAGGTCTTCCGTCGTCGAGACGATGCCCTCACCGTGGAGAAAGCCGGCGACTAACTCGAAGTCGTCGCCTGGTGTGCGCATCGTGACGGCAAGGGGCTCGACCCGTCGAACGCGGCCATCCACCCACGAGACCCGGATCTCGAGCGGCTCTTCGACCGCGACGGTGTCCTTTTGCTCCACCGCGCGTCCGTCGCGATGGCGATCGATGCGAACCGCCCGCGTCGGGCTCCCCTGTCCGATCATGGGCGACTCTAGAAAAGACGCTCGAGGAGACCGCTCACGCCGAGTCCGACCAGGATCGTCAGTATGGTCTTCGTATTACCGATATCGAGCGCCTGACGGACCGCGATGAATCCCGCGACTGCGACCCACAAGGGGAGCAACGCGAACAGGGGCCAGCCCAGGATCGGAATGAAGGCAAAGAACCACAACACTCCGGGGGCCTGCGCAAACCCAAGCGTCCTCAGCAGCTCGCCCCAAGTCGCTTTCCCGCCGAAAAAGTGAACTCCGACTAGGTAACAAATACCAGCCCAAGTGGCCCACATGACGAGCGCGCCCACCGCGGCAGCCGAAGCCGCGACCACCCCGCTCCCCGCCGCCCCGACCACCCTTGCCACCGCAACGATCGCGACCACAGTCGCAGCCTGACCGGTCGCATTCCGATCATGCTCAACTTCCTCAAACGTGTCGACGTTGAGAAACGCCGCCCCAACCATCCGCTCAACAAAAGAACTGGTCCGAAAGGAAGAACTCGCCGGATCGGTCATCGTCCCACATCCCCCCATGCTAAGGGTGTCTTCGCAGCCCCCACCCACATAAGCGTTACCGAGGCAACCGCACAGGCATATCCGCCACCACATAAGCCATCACCGCAAACGTCGCCACACAAAGAGCTACTTCATCCGGATCGAGCTTGTCGATCGTGTCGGAGTCCGTGTGGTGGTACCAGAAATACCGGGTCCCATCGACCGTGAGCCCCATACCAGGAACCCCAGTCTCGATGAGCGGGCCGATATCGGCACCGCCCCCGCCCCGGGTGATCCGACCCGAGCCAATGCGGTCGAGCAGCGTCCCGATCTCCGTGACCATATCGAACGCAGTGTCGGAACCCGTGAAGCCGTACCCGAGAGGCTTGAAGACACCTCCGTCGGACTCCATCGCGAGCACATGATCCTCGTCGGCGTGCATGCGCGCGTACTCTGGGCCGCCGGGTCCCCCGTTTTCCTCACTGGTCCAGCCGACCACGCGCACGGTGCGCTTTGGACGAAGACCGAGCTCCTTCATGAGCCGGACAGCTTCCCAGGCCGCGACCACGCCGCCGGCGTCGTCCATCGCACCCTGACCGACGTCCCAAGAGTCGATGTGTCCACCGAGCACGATGACCTCGTTCGGAAACTCTGATCCGATGATCTCCGCCATCACGTTCCTCGACGGCGCGTCGGGGAGCGTTTGTGCGTTCATCTTGAGCAGCAGCTCCACACGCTCCCCACGATCCTGCATGCGGTGCAGCATCTCCGCGTCCTCCACGGTGATCGCCGCGTGCGGGATACGGCGCACGCCGTCCTCGTACTCCATGTTGCCGGTATGCGGTGTTTGCTGGGAGTACGGCGTCACGGAGCGGATGATGCTCGCAGCGGCCCCTGCTCGTGAGGCAGCAATCGCACCCTGACTCCGGTACTGCACCGTCGCTCCATAGCTCGTGAACGGCACGTCAAACAGAACGATCTTGCCCTGAGCTTCGTCGGCACGCTGTTCCAGCTCGTCGAAGCTACTCACGACCAGAACCTCTGCCCGGATGCCACCCGGGGGCGTAGCAATACTGCCCCCGAGTCCCAACATCGGGAGCGTGTGCGGCCGCGGAAGCGTCATTTCGAGCGACTCCTCTCCCCGGACCCAATGCGGCACCATCACCATGTCGCCGCGTGGGTTGTCGAGGCCGTCCGACTCCATCTCTTCGATGATCCAGTCGATCGCTTGCTCCAGTGCGACCGATCCCGAGACTCGGGGACCGAACCGGTCGACCAATTCCGAGAGACGCGCATACGCGTCGTGGTTCGCTAGAGCGGCGTCGATGAGGCGGTTCGCGTCATCACGATACTCGTTCGCGATGTCCTGAGACTGCAGGGAATGGGGGGCAACAAGGGCTGCACCCAAGGAGAGCGTAAACAGCGCGCTAGCTCGACTCACGAAATCACTCCGGAACGGGTAGAGGAGAAGGCACCCTCGCGAGGCCCGCGGCGGGTGTCAAGCGCGGCCCACAGCAAGCGTCAAGCGTCGAAGTACGGCTCCAGCGCGTGGTTGGGAGGTGGGTCGGTCAACAGGCTCACACCGATGAACAGCCCCGCCGATACGAGAAAGCCTGAGAGTACCGGCTCAACCGACGCTGGGCCGAAGATCTCCCACAGGAAGGTGGCGACTACGCCTCCGACCATGGCGGCCGCCGCACCCTCCTTGGTGGCCCTTCGCCACACGATACCGCCAACCACAGGCATGACGAACGCCGCAGCCATCAAGGCCGTGAAGAGTAGGACGATGAACTGCACAAGCTGGCCCTCCCCGACGCCACTCAACAATAGGATCACAGGCACCGAACCGACGACAAGAATCCCAATTCGCCCGATCCACATGCGGCGCGCGGGCGTGACATCGGGATCGATCAGGTTCTGATAGATGTCAACCGACAGCGCAGACCCGGCAACGATCAAGAGCGAGTCCACCGTGGACATCATCGCCGCGGTGATCGCCGCTAGCATGATCGCGCCAAGAGTGACGGGCAAGACAGCCGTGGCCACCATGGGCATAGCGAGGTCTCCGGTCGGAAGCTCCGGAAAGAGGACGATCGCGGTCAGCGCCAGAATGAAGACCAGCAAGTTGAGCGACAGGATCATGATGATCGCGAAGAGGACGCCCCGGCGAATCGTGGGCATGTCTTTCATCGAATACAGTCGGATCAATTTTTCAGGCGTTGCAATGCCACCAAGGAAGAACGAAAGGCCCATCGTCAGGAGGAGCGTCGCGGGCATCGTCTGCCAGGTGAACACGAGTGGATGCGCCGACGCGGCCAACGTGAGCAGCTCATCGAGGCCACCCACCTGCCGCAGAGCGAGCGGGACCGCAAAGAGTGCGCCGAGACTCATTACGACGAGCTGGAACGCATCCGTATAGACGACCGCCATCATGCCACCGACCACCGTATAGACGAGCAAGATGAGTGTGAAGCCGACCATGCCGACGGTAGTCGGAATCCCGAACACGGTATGTGCGATCAGGCCCGCCGCGACAATCTGCGCTTGGATGTATACGACGGTCGCCACGAGGATGATGCCGCCGGCGAGACCACGGATTCCTTTGCCGTAGTAGCGCATCTCGATGAACGCCGGGAGCGTCAGCTCCTTCTGCTTGGTAAATCGGGGCGCCAGCACGGCCACCACAAACCAGTAGGAGAGCGGGATCGAGAGTAGCACCCAAGCGAAGGACCAGCCTGCCGTGTACATGACCCCGATGGTCCCGACGAAGGTGCCGGCCGACGTGTGGGTCGCTGCCATCGTGGCGCCCCCGGTGAACCAGCCGAGATTACCGCCCGCGATCCAATAGTCCTCTTCGGTGCGCGTGGCACGCAGGCTGAACCAGCCTATCGCGAAGACCACGAAGAAGTAGCCGATGAAGACCCAGGTCTGCGCGCTCATCGGCGCTCCTCCCAGATCATCCACAAGCCGTACGCGACAACGATCGCACCACAAGCCAGGAAGACCCCGTAGAAGATCAGGCCGGGCTGCCCGGTCACGCTGCGATCCTCGCGAGGTGGCGCCAGCCCACGAAACTGAACGTGAGCAGAATGGCGGCGGTCAGCAGGTCGATGACGAGCGGCAATCCCAGACGCCGCGCGCCGTCCGTGCGACCACGCGCGCTGACCATCGAAGGCACGACGGGTAGAGACACTACGTACAGGCCTTCTTCGTTGGCAGCGAGACCGGTCGGAAAGCCCTCGGCGACTGACCACTCGGGAGGAAGGCTGAGCTCTGCGCGGAAGAGATCGGACACGCCATCGGCCGGCGGAAGCGCGATTGAGAGCACAGGGACCCGCACGAGGAAGTCCTCTCCATCGAGCTGGACCGCCTCGGCAACCCAGTACTGCGCGACCAGTCGGTACGGCTCGTTCGTGTCGGCAAGGCTCAGCGTGAAGGCCGCAGCCCGCATCGAACCGGTCTGCGGATCGAGCTCGATGCGGGTGCCCGTGCGCTCCTCGCCAAGCCAGAACCCATCCGCACTCGCGGAGCCGAAGCCTAGCAGCTCGAACTGCAGCTCCGGCGTTCCACGCACGTCGAGCACGTACTCGATACGAACCTCGGCGCCCCCGTCGTCTGGACTGAGATCCGCAAAGAGTCGTGCCGACTGGACGGTGCTTTGCCCCGCTACGCTGGCTTGCACTTCAGCGTTGGTTTGAGCAGCGGCAGGGACGATCACGAGAGCGATCGCTGACACCAGGCCCATCACCACAAACCCGGCTCTCAGGCCCACGCCTCTCTCATCACACGCAGCGCGTTTCCACCCATGACCTTCTCGATGTCCTCGTCGGAATACCCGCTCTTCACGAGCCACCGTACGATGTTGTGAGAACCTTCGGTCGGATTCTCCAGCCCTTCCACATACTCGACCTCGTCGTACTCCTGCCCGGCGTGGCGCTTGCCCCTCGACTCTCCGATCGAAAGCGCTGCCGTGTAGGTCTTATGCAGCCCCACGTGATCACCGTACACGGTGTCCGGCCCGAAGCCCACGTGCTCGATGCCCACGAGCGTCTTCACGTATTCGAAGTGCTCCATGAAGGCATCGAGATTGTGGACGCGGTTCTTCTTGGTCAGCGTCGTATGGGGCGCGCACTCGATCCCGATCACTCCGCCCTTAGCGGCCACGGCTTCCAGCACATCGTCCGGTGCGAGGCGTTTCGACTCCCACAATGCGCGCGCTCCGATATGGGAGAGCACGATGGGCTTCTCGCTCCACTCCACGGTGTCGAGCGTAGTCTGGTCACCACAATGGGAGCAATCGATGAGCAGACCGACCTTGTTCATGCGCTCGACAGCTCGCTTTCCGAACTTGGTCAGTCCACCGTCACGGTCTTCCTTCAGCCCGTTTCCCAGCGCGTTGGATTCCGAGTAGGTGATGCCGAGCGAACGCAGTCCGAAGCCATGAAGAATGTCGATGCGATCGAGTTCGTGCTCGATCATCGCGGCGCCCTCCATCGTGGCAACCCACGCGACGAGCCCTTCATCGTGCGCACGCTGAACGTCGTCCGCGCGTAGGCAAGGGAAGACAAAATCCTGGTGTGCTAGGTCACACAGTCGCATCCCTAGGTCGTGCAGCACGTCCTCCCACTGCCAGCCCGACGACGAATGGATCTGGCAGATCCCGTCCATCAGATTGTCGAAGACGCAGTCCCAGTAGGAGTGAGCCAGTCCCTCGAACGCCGTGGACATGCGCCCGTGGCGAGCGTACTCGGGAGTCTGCTCGATCTTGGCTGGGAATACACCGAGGTGTTCGTGCATCGACACAAAAAGCAGGCGATCTGCGAGATCGCGCACTCGTGCCTCATCACTGTCGGTGAGAGCCAAGCGATACGGCGGCACCCGTTCCAGTTCGTCCGCTAGCTCGAAACGCTCGTAGTCGGCCCCCGCCTCGAGGTAGGCGAAAGACTGATATCCCTCGTATCGTTTGTGCAGGCTCATGCGTCCTTCCGGCTGGTGGCCTCGTAAGAAACCACAACCTGGCCTCTCGGCCCCGCCGTGGCCACTCACAACTTGCTCACTCTATCTATCGGCAGCCTGGCCGAAAAGTGCGGAATTAGGGTCTCTGAAGACCTCGGCTGATCGAGCGCGCAGGATAGGCCATTGCCGAGCCGGCCCCGTGGCCCCCTTTTGGTCCGTCCCGTACCTCTCGTTGGAGCATTGAGCTATGCACGCCAAGCTGAGCACCTCTTGGGCGCATCTACGCCTAATTCCGTTCGCTTTCGCACTCCTCCTGCTCCCCGGACGACCCGCGTCGGCCCAAGAAGCTGGATCGGTGTACGTCGGCGGATCCGGATCGGCGAACTTCGATCTCGCGGCCCGTTTCGCCCCATACAAGATCAGCGATCTGGTCCACAGTACGACGGTCGCGCCCGGCTGGATCGAGGGCAGCGAGAAGTTCTGGTATGAGTGGGAGAACTCCGACGGGACCTTCTATTACATCGTCGATCCGGTCAGCGGCACGAAGAGTCAACTCTTCGACCAAGACCGCATCGCGGCAGAACTGACCCGCATCACGCTCGATCCCTGGGATGGACAGCACCTCCCCATAACCAGTATCCGCTTCCTCAGCGACGACGTCCTGCAGTTCGATGTCGAGTCCTCTCTGGACGACGAAACAGCAAATGACGATGTCGACGAAGACGAGGAGGACCAGGACGAGGATGGCGAGGAGGGTGCGCGGAGCGACAAGAAGGTCCATCACTTCGAATACACGGTTTCGACGCGGGCCCTGAGAGAACTCGAGGACTACGAGTCACCGAACAATCATCCCTCATGGGCGAACGTATCGCCTGACGGACAGTCCGTGATCTTCGCGAGGAACGACAACCTGTGGATGATCACCGGCACGGACTATGGCACCATCCTCGACGCCCGCCGCGGCAAAAGCGGAGACGAAGCCGACGAAGCCGAGGAAGACGTGGACGTGGAGGAGGTTCAGCTCACGACGGACGGCGAGGCGTACTACAGCTATGCCTCGAATGCCAGCGGTCGTGGCGAGACCAACGTGTCCGCCGAAGAGAACATGGACGACCGCAAGAGCGTGGGGATCTCTTGGTCGAAGGACTCACAGCGGTTCGCACTCGTCAGGCGGGATCAGCGCGAGGTAGGTGACCTCTGGGTCGTGCACGTCGTGGGCAACGAGCGGCCCGAACTGGAGACGTACAAGTACGACATGCCGGGAGAGGAGAACGTGTCTCAGAGTGAGATCATGATCTACGATCTCGCTGCGCGCACGATGGTGGAGGTCGACGACGATCCCTGGCAGGATCAAATGATGTCGGTCACGAACGACCAACAGTTCGTCTACCCCGACTCGGACGAGGCCACTCAATCCCTGTGGCTTTCTGACAGCTCCGACGAGCTCTGGTTCTGGCGCATCTCGCGCGACCGAAAGCGTACCGACCTGATGGTGGCCGATGCGTCGACCGGTGCGGTACGGACCGTCATCGAGGACCGTCTCAACACGTACATGGAGACCCGCGCCCCGATCCAACTCGACAACGGGGACCTGCTCTGGTGGTCCGAGCGCGACGGCTGGGCGCACATCTATCGGTACAACTCCGACGGAACCCTCGTCGGTCAACTCACCGAGGGCCCCTGGCACGTCGACGGGATGGTCGGAGTGGACGAGGCGAGCGGTTATCTGTTTCTCACGGGACAGGGCCGTGAAGACGGCGAGGACCCCTACTATCAGCACCTGTACCGGGTGAACCTCGACGGCTCCGGCATTACACTGCTCAACCCTGGTGACTTCGACCACCGCTTCAGCGCCGGCGAGTCTCGGCGCTACTTCGTCGACAGCTACTCGCGGGTGAACACAACGCCGGCCTCGGCGCTGTACAACGCGCAGGGACAGAAGGTTCTCGACCTGGAGGAAGCCGACTTCAGCGCGCTCATTGAAGCTGGCTACCAGTTCCCGGAGCCGTTCAAGACGGAGTCAGCAGACGGAGTCACCGACATGTTCGGCGTGATGTACAAGCCGTACGACTTCGACCCGAACAAGAAATACCCCATCGTCGCGTACGTGTATCCCGGTCCTCAGACCGAATCGGTATCGAAGTTCTTCAGCACGAGCGCCGCCGAGCAGGGGCTCTCACAGTTCGGCATGATCGTCGTGACACTCGGTAACCGAGGCGGCAATCCGGATCGCTCGAAGTGGTACCACAACTACGGGTACGGAAACCTGCGGGACTACGGTCTGGATGATAAGAAGACGGTCATCGAGCAGCTCGCGGACCGCCATGACTTCATCGACCTGGATCGTGTCGGCATCTATGGGCACTCCGGCGGTGGCTTCATGTCGACCGCTGCGATGCTCGTCTACCCGGACTTCTTCAAGGTCGCGGTATCGTCGTCGGGGAATCACAACAACGACGTATACAATCGGAATTGGTCGGAGACCCATCACGGCGTCAAAGAAGTCATCGACGACGAGGGCGAAGTCACGTTCGAGTTCGATATCGAGAAGAACTCGGATCTCGCCGCGAACTTGAAGGGTCACCTGCTGCTCACGACCGGGGATGTGGACAACAACGTTCATCACGCCGGCACGTTCCGCATGGCTGAAGCGTTGATCAAAGCCAATAAGCGCTTCGACTTCTTCGTCTTCCCTGGCCAACGCCACGGGTACGGCGACATGGGCGACTACTGGTTCTGGCTCAGGGCCGAGTACTTCGTGAAGCATCTACTGGGAGACGACGAGTGGGACGCGGACATCATCCCGCTTCAGGTGGACAGTCCGAAGACGCGGTAGCAGCACAGGGACGCTGGACGGGTATGGCGCACCGTCCAGCGCCCCTGCACCCTTTCCGGCCAAACCAAGCCGGAATCCAAGGAGTGCTCACGTGCCGTTCCCTTGCCGTAACCTGACAGCGTCCATCGGTCTTCTAGGCGTCGCGCTCTCGCTCCTAGCGCTCGAAACGCCCCACGCCCAAGCGCAAGAAATCGACCCCGCGCTGGTTTCTGGTCTCTCGTATCGATGGATCGGCCCAGACGGAAACCGGGTGATCTCCGTGATGGGGGAACCCGGCAACCCACTGGTCATGTACTCCGGCGGCGCCTCGGGCGGGCTCTTCAAGACCGAGGACGGTGGTGTGCGGTTGCGTCCCATCTTCGATGACCAGGAAGTGTCTTCGGTCTCTGCCTTGGCCATGGCTCCGTCAGACCACAACCAGATCTGGGCGGGCACCGGCGAGACGTTTCTCATTCGCCCAGCACACGCCATGGGCGACGGGATCTATAAGTCGAACGATGCGGGACGCACATGGTCCAACATGGGCCTGGAAGAGACTGGCCGGATCGGACGCATCCGCGTTCACCCGACGAATCCCGACGTGGTGTACGCCTGCGCACTCGGGCACACGTACGGGTCACAGCCGACTCGTGGTGTGTACCGAACCCAAGACGGAGGCGAGAACTGGGAGCTGGTGCTCCATATCAGCGAAGAGTCGGGCTGCGTCGACCTCGCGATGGACCCGGACAACCCCCGCTTCCTCTACGCAGCGATCTGGGACATCCATATCAACACCTGGGGGCTCAACTCGGGCGTGTGGCGGACCTCGGACGGGGGCGACAATTGGGAACGCGTGTCGTCGGTCGGACGTGGGCTTCCAGCCACCAACGGTCAGACGATCGGTAAGATCGCCGTGGAGGTCGCACCGAGTGATCCTGGCCGCGTCTACGTATTGACCGAGGAGGAGGCTCCGCGGCTCTACCGTTCGGACGACTACGGAGAGACGTGGCAGCACGTTTCCACCAACCACTCCATGAACGAGCGGGCGTCGTACTACACTCGCATCGGGGTGGATCCGGAGAACGCGGACAAGATCTACTTCATCAGCGTGCGTTTCGGCGTGTCGGTGGATGGTGGTCGCACGCTGCTGGCCCGGCCGCCGAACGGGGGCGGAGACAACCACGACATTTGGATCGACCCGACGAACCCCGACTTCATCATCGTCGGCGACGACGTGGGCAATACCAACGTCGCCTTGGACGGTCAAAACTTCCGACGTCACCGTCTGCCGTTCGCGCAGATGTACTACGTCGCGGTGGACGACGAGATCCCGTACAGCGTGTACGGCAACCGGCAGGACGGGTACTCGTACCGTGGCCCGTCGAACTCACGCACCGGATCGATCCCACTGGGCCTGTGGCAGGACGTGGGCGGCTGCGAGTCCGGCTTCTCACAGCCATTGCCCGACAACCCTCAGATCGTTTGGTCGGGGTGCTAGGATGGCGGGCTCGAGGTCTACGATCACAGCTCCAAGCAGGTGCGCAACGTCCGTGTGTGGCCGGAAGCGGGTTACGGCTGGGCTCCCGCCGACATGCGCTATCGGTGGCATTGGAATTCTCCGATCAACATCTCCCCGCACGACTCGGACGTGGTCTACGTCGGCGGCCAATACGTGCACCGTACGGAGACCGCCGGAGATTCGTGGACGGAGATCAGCCCAGATCTCACGCTCAATTTGAAGGACCACCAACAGTCTTCCGGTGGCGTCGCATTCGACAATCTGATGACGTATGACGGCTCCCTCATTTTCGCGATCGCGGAGTCTCCGCTCACGCAGGGGACGATCTGGGTCGGTACAAACGACGGGCAGGTACAGCTCACACGCGACGAGGGAGAAAGCTGGAACAACGTCACCGAGAACATTCCGGATATGCCGACCTGGCGCACCATCTCCAATGTCGAGCCGTCGCGCTTCGACGCGGCCACGGCGTACATCTCAGTCGACCTGCACCAAATGGGTGACTTCGATCCGTGGATCTACAAGACCGACGACTACGGGGAGAGCTGGAGCAAGATCAGCGACGGCATTCCGAGTTCGCCGCATTCGTTCGTGCACGTCGTACGTGAAGATACGAAGCGCCCGGGCATGCTCTTCGCAGGCACCGACAACTCGGTATGGATGACGATCGACGACGGTGCGCACTGGACGAAGCTCCGCCTCAACATGCCACCCGCTCCCGTCTACTGGCTGGTGGTGCAGGAGCGCTTCGACGACCTGGTAATCGCGACCTACGGCCGAGGCTTCTACATCCTCGACGGCATCGGCTCCTTGAGGGGCCTCGATGAAGAGACGCTGGCCTCCAACACGCTGTTCGACATCCGGCCCGCGTATCGATGGCAGGAGACTCAGGGCATCAAGACAGAGGGTAGCATGAGCACCAGGAGCGGGCCACAATACGGTGCCGACATCAACTACTTCGTTGCCGGGCAGAGCGGCGGCCGCGTTCGCATTCGCATCGAGGACGCATCGGGCGAGGTCGTCCGTGAACTTGCGGGACCGACCCAGCCCGGTATCAACCGCGTGTACTGGGATCTTCGCCACCCGGCACCCAGCCTGCCCCGCTTCCAGACGAAGCCACCTGGACGGGATTGGGTACCGCTCGAACAGGGAGCCGATCGCGTGGTCTACGTGTGGGACATCGACTTCATCCGTGGCCACCGAGGGCCGCTGGCCGTTCCCGGCACGTACACCGTGACCGTGACGCTCGACGATGAGGAGTTCTCAAGACCACTGGAGGTGCTCGGCGACCCCTACTCGACCGGCTCGCTCTCGGACATCCAAGAGCAAGTCACGTTCAGTCTCCAGATGCGCGATCAGATCTCGAACATCACGAGCGTCATCGGACGAATGGAGTATACGCGGGTGCAGCTCTGCGCAGCGGCCAGCGCGCTCGAGAACGATGCGGATGCCCAAGCCGTCCTGGCTGAGGTGAGGCGGCTCACGACGGTCGCAACGGAGCTCGAGGGACGACTGGTCGACATCAACCTGACGGGGGCACGGGAGGACTCGTTCCGCAATCCGATGAAATTGTACGGGCGCTTCAGCGCGCTCGCATCGGACGTCGATTGGAAGGGGTCTGACTTCGTGCCGACCCAGCAGCAGCGGGAGGTTCATCAGGTCCTGACTGACCGCTTTGAGGAGGCCAAGCAGGCGATCCAGGAGTTCTTCGACGGCGAACTGAACCGCCTGAACGACCAACTGCGTTCGCTCGGACGACCTGCGATCGTGTCGGACGGGGACGGCGCTGGACCCTGAGCGCGCGAGTGCAGGCTGGGGATGGGACGTCGAAATTCTTGCGTAACCGTGCACTAGGTATAGGCTGGGGACGGGGCGACTGACGTGTGGACCTGCGCGCGCCTGACAAACCGATGCTGAGAGTTCGCATGGAAAACCCGATGTCACGGAGGGCCGCACTCAAGGTGCTCGCGGCGAGCGCTGTACTCGGTTGCTCGCCCGACGGGGACGGTCCGCTAGATCCCATCGTCGACGACATCAACGAACCGGACGACAGCCCAGCCGGCCCGGATCCCGTTTCCCACGTCGTGACGGAGCAGCTTCAGGACATCAACGGGGACCCCGCAGGACGAGTCTACTTGTACGGGCTCCGGGACGGTGTCGTGCATCTGGTCGGAGATCGCCAGGTAGGCGACGACGGGTATTTCACTCGGATTCCGGTGCTCGAACAGGATTCCGACCTCGTTCTGGTAGGCTTGATCTCCAGCAGCGCCTCTGCGGCCACCAGCGTGGTAAGCTTCACGCCGCTCATCGACTTCTCCCAAGACGGTCCGTTTGTCGGGCGACCTCACCTCAAGGTCCTGCGCAAGGACCAGATCCCGGCAGGGTTCGACGCCGGCCTCTTTACGAACTACCTCCAGAACGTAGACCCGGCAGACGGTGACGGTCTGGGGGTCACGCATGCCTTCCAGTTCTCGGTCAAAGACGACGTCGTGCGTGACGTCTCCGGTACATACATGCGACCGTTCAAGCCTGAGATACGAGGCCAATTCACGCTGTTCATCCCCGAGATCAGCTTCCGTGGCTTCCGCTTGAGCGACCTGCCGGAGGGCGATTACGTCGTCGACAAGCTCGAACGGAATCTGCACAAGTTCTTTCCCGACCTGGAAGTCGAGGTGGGGGTGGTCAGCGGCACCGGGGGCGTGCGGAAAAATGCGGAGGGCGTGTACAAGATCGATCCCGGGTATTTCCTCATCTCGCTCGAGCGGCTGCAATGGCAGGAGCCGGACGGCGCCTCCATCATCCCCATCGAGACCGCCATCGAAGACCAATTCCAGGGAGAGCTGCAAGGCGCGTTCGGCAGCATCATGATGACCGAACGACTCACCGTCGAGCTGTTGGACAAGATCTTGGCCAAGGCGGCGGCGCGCTGCGTCGGATTAACGGGAACCGCACCCCTGGCGACTCCGCCGCCTTTGACGGTTCTCACGCACGCACAATTCCACCACGAGAGCCCGGACGAAGTCGGGGAGGCCGAGATCATGGCCTTCAAATTGGCCAACGCGTACCCGGCACGAAGCGGAGACGATAGACGGCAGCCAATCGACGTCTTAGGGGAATCGTTGCCGCTCAATGGGCAAGCGGTCTCGGCACTGTGGGGCGGAACAGCCGCGGCGGGAGTTTCGGCCGCGTCGAGCTCCGCTATGGGCGGCGTTAGTAGAGTGTTGCGGGCAGCGCCGCTACCGATACGAACCAACCTCGATGGCAGCTACGAGTTTGCGGCCCGGGACATGACGACATCCCTCGAGCAGAACTTCGAAGCTGCCGGGTGGCGGCCCCGGCCACGTCGGGACTGAGGGCTTCCGGCAACCACTGTCCGATAGAAACAAAAAGGGCCCCGCAGCGGTGAGAACCGCTGCCGGGCCCTGTCTACAGCGAGCTACTACCTGCCGGGCACCATGATATGGGCGCCGGCCGTGCCGGCAGCCATCAGAAAGGCACCACCCCCGTCCCTTGTGGTCGGGAAGCCGGTCGATGCGGCGGTCGCTCCGGGCACAGCGATCGTGGTATGGATGCCGGCACTTCCCATATCGTCGCCAGACATCGCGATCCACATTGAACCGTACGCGACTTCGGCCCGTGTCCCGTTGGCCTCGGCTGCCGCAATCATCGCGTTCTCACCCGCGCGGTCGGTCGTCTCCGCACGGAAGCGTCGGTTCTGCGCCACGCGATCGAGATTCGCCTTGCTCGTGCACTGCACGGCAAACGCGCCTCGACCACGCTCCGAAGACCGGTCATAACAGACCTGCTGGCTGGTACCCTCCTGCAGGGTCCTATAACTGTGATCCGCATTCCAATGGACGACCATGGCGCTTGCCTTCGCTCTCTCGCCCAAGGGAGCCAACGCCTTGTCGAGTTCACTCTGCGCTTGTGCGCTCGCCGAAACAGTGAGAAGGCAGGCAACCGCTAGGATGAAACTCTTCATTGTGTTCCTCCACTCATACAATTTGATCCACACCCGACGCCGGCCAAGCCCACACCGGCGAACCCTTGGCCCACACAGTTGGGGGAGATGACGGAACCGTCAAGGTTTGAAGTTTGAAACCAATAGCTGGCACGCCCTCTTGCCTGAAGGACAAGGAGACGACAGGCTGACCGGACCATCCCGATATCTTGAGCAAGCAGATTCGACTCATGAATGCCGACGAAAGCACCCGGGCTGCTGGCAACGCAACCCGACGAGAGTTTCTAGCAACCTCCGGCTCCGCCTTCGGGGGTGCGTGGCTGCTTCGCTTCGCGCCGCTCATTGTGGCAACTCAGGCGTGCGCGTCTGACGCGGTGCGCTCCGGGCGTCCCTTCACGACCCTGAGCGAGCGAGAGGGGGCTGACTTCAACGCGTTCGCGGCTCGCATCGTGCCGACCGACGATACTCCGGGGGCGCGTGAAGCGGGCGCAGTCCACTTCGCTGACCTCGCGCTGGAGACGTTTTTGAGCGAGCTATTACCCATCGTGCAAGGCGGGCTTTCCACGATGAACGAGCGGGTCGCCGATACGTTTGGGGGAGTAGGAGCGTTCGCGGACCTTTCCGAGGGCCAGCAGGACGAGATCATCACGGCCGTGGAACAGGAAGATCCGAATTTCTTCTTCTTCGCGCGCGTAGTCGTGCTCATGAGCCTAATGGCGGAACCCGAGTACGCCGGCAATGTGGACAGAGTCGGGTGGCAGCTCATCGGACGTGGAGGCGAAGCCGTCTTCCACCCGCCGTTCGGATTCTACGATCGAGACGAGCACCGAGCACCAACGACGGGAGCGGACCAGTGATCCAGGAGACTGTGCGCTACCCAACGAGCGAAGAGGTCGACTTCGTCATCATCGGCTCGGGCGCAGCTGGGGGCGTAATCGCAAAAGAGTTGTCCACGAATGGCTTCTCCGTCGTTGTGATGGAACAGGGTCCCTACCTACGCCCTTTCCAGTTCAGTCACGACGAGGTCGAGAACTACTTCGGGGAGGGCCTAGATGGCAGGCTCCAAGACCATCCTCACTCGTTTCGAGCCAGCGCAGATCAAGACGCCGCGCCTGCGTTCTTCATGCCGAGCCTCTTCTATGCGAAAGCAGTGGGCGGCAGCACCCTCCACTTCGCCGCCAACTATTGGCGGCTCCGGCCCGTAGACTTCCAAGAGCGCAGCCTGCTCGGTCCGATCTCGGGCACCACCTTCGCCGACTGGCCGATTACGTACGACGAGCTCGAACCGTACTACACGAAAGTGGACTGGGAAGTCGGTGTGTCCGGCGAACCCGGCCCGGGAGACCCTCGCCGGTCGAGTGGCTACCCTGTCCCACCCATGCCGATCAAGTCCTCCGGGGTGCTACTTCGTGACGGCGCCGAACGCATGGGATATACGTCGAAGCCCGCACCTCTGGCCGTGCTGTCGCAGCCTCACAACGGGCGCGCAGCATGCGTACACTGCGGCTTTTGCTGGGGCCAAGCCTGTGAGGTGGGCGCCAAGTCATCGACGCTCGTGTCGATGATTCCCGTCGCTGAGCGGACGGGTCGCTGCGAGGTGCGGGACCGTAGTGTCGTGACGCGTATCGAGACCAACGCCGCCGGCCGCATATCCCGAGTGATCTATCAGGACCCCGACGGCGTCGAGCAGGCTCAGCCAGCGAAGGCCGTTGTATTGTGCGCGAACGGAGCCGAGACACCCCGACTGCTCTTGCACTCGGAGTCGAGCCAGCATCCGAACGGACTGGCGAACTCGAGTGGGCTCGTCGGGAAGAACCTGATGTTCAACTACAACTCGCAGACGTGGGCCCGCTTTTCGGAACCGCTCAACGAGTACAAGAGCGTCGTCGCCACCCGAGTCGTGACGGACTTCTACGAGTCGGACGCCAGGCGCGGCTTCTACGGCGGCGGCGGTATCGATGCGCGAGCTACGATCGGACCGATGTTCTGGTCCGCGTTCGACAACCCAATGCCCGGAATGCCGTCGTGGGGCCCCGAGTTCAAGCAGCAGCTCCGCAACTACAATTACACGATGGCCGCCGTGGGACACAGCACGTCATTGCCCCAGGAGACCAATACCATCGAACTGGACCCCGATCTAATCGACGCATGGGGCCGTCCGGGCATCCGCACGACGTACACGGATCACCCAGACGATCTCGCGTTCGGCGGCTTCCTGAGGGACCGCTGCGCAGAGATCATGGAGGCCGCGGGCGCTGAGCAAGTCACGCCACTCCCTCTCGCTCCCTCCACGAGGGCCGCCCACCTCTTGGGGACCTGCCGCATGGGCAACGACCCGCAGTCCTCGGTGGTCGATCGCTTCCACCGCGCCCACGACGTGCCCAACCTCTTCATCTGCGATGGCAGCAGCATGGTCACGTCGGGTCGGGGCCAACCCACGATGACGATCCAAGCATTGGCATTCCGCGCAGCTGACCACATGACTGAGGCAGCGAACGCGGGTGATATTTAGGCCGAATTCAGATCCACACCGTACGGAGGGAGCATGATCCGAGGACGCGAAGTAATCATGGTTGCAGTGGGACTGGCACTCATCGTCGTGCTGGGCCTCGCAGCAGCGTGCATGGATGAACGCGCTGAGCAAGTCCTGGCGACCGAGGGCGATGTGCCGCTCTTCGAGGTCGATCCACTGTGGCCCAAGCCGCTGCCCAACCACTGGATTCTCGGCTCCACGATTGGCGTGTCCGTGGACTCCCGTGACCACATCTGGATCATCCACCGTCAGACCACATTCAACCCCGCCAACGAGCTCGGTGCGACGCTCGACCCGCCCACGACCGAGTGCTGCGTCCCTGCCCCGAACGTCCTGGAGTTCGATCTGGAAGGGAATCTGGTCGGCTCCTGGGGAGGGCCCGGTGAGGGCTACGACTGGCCGCAGTCCAACCACGGCATCACAGTCGACCCCATGGACAACGTCTGGATTGGTGGAAACGGCCAGGAGGACTCGCACATACTGAAATTCACTCGGGACGGCACGTTCCTCATGCAGTTGGGCCAGCCCCGGATGCTCGTCGGCAGCAACGATACAGAGCACTTCTGGAGGGTCGCAGAGGTCACGATCGACGCCGAAGAAAACGAGGCCTACGTCGCGGATGGGTACGGCAATCGAAGGATCGCCGTGCTCGACGCGTCCACCGGCGTGTTCAAACGATATTGGGGTGCCTACGGCAACACACCGGACGACTCGCCACTGCCGGCGTACAGCCCGGACGCACCGCCTGCCCAACAGTTCCGCAGCCCAGTACACTGCGCGCAGATATCACGTGACGGGCTCGTCTACGTGTGTGACCGAGCAAGCGACCGCATCCAGGTATTCCAGCGAGACGGCACCTACGTCACCGAGGCCTTCATCGCGCCGGAGACGTTGGGCTCTGGCTCGGCGTGGGACATCGCCTTCTCGCGCGATGCCGAACAGCGCTTCCTCTACCTGGCCGACGGCTCCAACAAGAAGGTTCACGTCCTAGATCGCGCCTCGTTGGAGGTGCTGACCACGTTCGGCGACGGAGGACGTCAGCCGGGTCAGTTCTACGGCGTGCACAGCATCGCCACGGACTCCCAGGGCAATCTCTACACAACGGAGACCTACGAGGGCAAACGGCTACAGAAGTTCGTGTTCATGGGCCTGGGCAGTGCACCACCGGACCAAGGGGTCGTCTGGCCTAGTCGTGACTGACACTGTCTGGACCGACTCGCCCTACCGCCCGTCACCCATGCACCGCGTGCCACGCGTCGAGGACCTCGCGTTCCCGCTGCCGGCTCCACCCGAAGCGGCGGTTAGCTCTCTCCTCAGCGGGACGAGTCTTGTCCCACTCCAGCGTATCGCGCGCGGTGACAGCTAGTGGCCGGTACGTCAATCCCGCATCGACGGAGCGCTGGAACGCGACGAGCATCAACGCGTCGCCTGGGATCCAGGTCGGAAGGTCGTTCCAGGGACGTACTTCCTGAGCCTCCAGGAAGTCCTCCGTGACCCACGTGAGTTCGTGCGGGTTCGTTGCCACGGTTCCGATCTCCTCCAGCATTTCTCCCATCGTGAGGCGGTAACCGGGCCCGACGCCGTTGAAGTCGCCAGTCGTACCGTTCTCAGAAAGCCGCACGATCCACTCGGTGAGGTCGCGCTGATCGATGATCTGATTGGAGTGATCCGGATTGCCAGGAGCGAGCACCTCACCGCCCTCGTCGATCCGCACCGGCCAGTACGTGAAGCGATCCGTTGTGTCGCCAGGCCCGACGATGAGACCCGGACGAACGACGGTGGCACGACCCGGGAAGGCCGCGTGCACGATGTCCTCACTCAGCGTCTTCATGAGGCCGTAGGGCGCATCGTCTCCGTCGCTCCAACGCTCAGGTGGCGCGATACGCTTGAAGGCCTCGTCGACGATCGGCTCCATGAGGATGCGATCCTTGTTGCCCCAACCGAAGCCCTCCAGCTCGTACGCCGAGATCGACGAGACGAAGATGTACTGCCCAGCGGCGTCCTTCAGCAGCTCGGTGCTCTTCTGCACCCACCGATAGTCTTGGGCGTTGTTGTCGAGCACCACATCCCAGGTACGACCCTCGAGCGCCGTGTGATCGTCGTTGCGGTCGCCGATCAAGTGCTCGACTCCCTCGGGCAGATCCACTTCGGAACGGCCACGCGTGAAGATGCTGACCTCGTGTCCCCGCTCAACGGCATAGCGCACCGTGTTGGGACCGATGAAGCCAGTCCCCCCAAGGATCAGGAGCCGTTTCGGGGCCGGCGTATCGGCAGTGGCCGAGTCACCGCTCTGTGCATCGCTCGCGCACCCGGACACCCCGCCGAGGGCGAAGCCCGCGCCGGCCACACCCGCGGTCTTGAGGAAGTCTCTCCGTGTCGGTGTCACGTTCGCTCTCAGCAGGACACGCAGTTGTGGTTGTTCATCGCTCCGAGGCTCTCGAGCAACTCGATCGTCTCAGGGAACGGTTGAACTCGCTGCTGAGGTCCGTTGGCCATATCGATAGTGGTCTGCCCTCTTCGGCTCACGAACGTCACGTCGGCACCCTGCTCCACCAGATAGAGGATGAGTTCGTTATCCCCTCTGGACGCCGCGTGGTGCACGGCACTGTACCCGTTGTGATCCCTGGCGTTTACGTCCGCTCCGAGCTCCTCAACCAGGTACTTTATTGACGGCAGCCACCCATCCGGCACGTGCCGGTGGGCGTTCCCTGCGAAGCTCTCCCCGAAGCCCACACCTGCAGCTGCGTGGATCGGCCATGCGCCCGGCCCACCGTCGGGCACTGGCGGCAATCCGGAGGGATCTGCCGCACCGTCCCCCACGTCACGCCCACCCGGACCCGCCCCTCGACCACGTCTGGCCGGCGGCTTTACGGTCGCGATGTTCGGGTCCGCACCGTACAGAACCAACAGCTTCATCGCTTCCACGTCCGCGGCGTATGCGGCACGCCAGAGCGTGGTAGCACCCGCTGTGTTCACCCTGAGCAGGTCGAAGGTGTACGACATGTACCAGAGGTGCTTCGTGAGCCTGACATTCGGATCGGCGCCAGCCTCCAGTACCGCTTCCATGACATCTAGGTACGTCGCGCTTTGCTGTTGGTACGCCTGTTGCTGCGGGTATCTCGACTTGGGTGCCCAATACGTATTCAGCGCAGTGAATAGAGGCGTCCCCCCCGCATCGCTCGCCAGACTCGGATCAGCACCGCGCTCGAGCAGCATGAGCGCAATGTCGAATTGACCATTGATGGTCGCCATCAGCATAGGACTGGTGTGGTCCCCGGCGCTCACCTGGTTGACGTCGGCACCCGCATCGAGCAGCGCCACCGCAGTGGCGGTGTGCCCCTCGCGAACCGCGTGCAAGAGAGATGTCAGGCCGCCGCGTACACCGACGAGGCCCGTGAATCCGACGAACTCCTCCGAACCCGCCTCAATTACGCGCTCCGGAGCGTCAGAGACCTGCGAGTTCGAGCGTTGTAACTCCTGGGCGGCGTGTACCGCCGCTTGGACCTGGCTCGGAGCCGGGCGCCAATAACCGCCGTCAGGCGCGACTTCGGCACGAAACGCCTCCCGAACCTCTTCACGCACGCGGCCAGCGGCCCGATCAACCTCCTCCCGGTCCGGGATACTCTCCACGTAGGTAGTGAGGCCAACATCTGCCCCACCGCTAAGCAGGGCCGCGAGCACGTCGACACGACCCGCTGAAGCCGCAAACATCAGAGGTGTCTGGCCCCAGGCTGACTCACGAGCGCTCACATCCGCACCGTGGTCGAGTAACGCCGATGCGGCTTGCGCACTGCCGATAGCCGCGGCGAAGTGCAGCGAGGTGGTGCCGCCCGTCGCAGTTGTCGCATGCGCATCACTCCCAGCATCGAGCAGGGATTCGACAACCGTCGCACTGCCGTTGCGGCTGGCCAGTAACAGTGGTGTATAGCCCCCCATACGCGTGGTCGCCTCTAGGTCGGCTCCGGCCTGGATCAACAGGTCGGCTATCGCCGGATCGCCGTTCTCAGCGGCCCAGTGCAGCGCGGTCATGCCGTCGCCCTGCGCCTCATTCGCGTCGGCTCCCTGGTCCAGAAGCACGCGCACCCGATCCGCATTTCCATTCATCGCAGCGTCCGCGACGGGCGAGTCTACTGGAGTCGCCCCCCAGAGCAGGGCGCTCAGGCACAGCGTGCCCAGAATCTGGACGCCCTTCGAACGCGGACCCGTATTCATCGTGCTCTTCGAGCTCAAGACACTCTTCATCGTCTCTCGCCTCAACGGGAAGGGCTGGACATCGGCGCAGGCGCTCTCAGCGAGAACTCGCCAGTACTGTCACCGAAACTCTCCATGTCATCGACGCCCAGACCGTGCAACATCGACAGCATCACGTTAGCCATCGGCGTCCCGTCAGGTGCCTTGATGTGCATGTTGCCTTCGTTCCAACCGTTGGCGCCGCCCAGCAAGACGAGCGGGCAGCGGCGGTGATTGTGCAGGTTGGCGTCGCCCATTGGAGACCCAAGAATGACCATCGTCTTGTCGAGTAGGTTGCCGTCTCCCTCTTCTATCGATTGCAGCTTCTCTAGGAGATACGGAATCAGGCTCACGTGGTACTTGTTGATCACAGCAAAGTCCAGGATCGCCTCTTCTCGGCCGCCATGGTGCGATGCTCCATGGAACGGAGTGTCGGTGCCGCTCTCCGGGTACACGCGGCCCGACGCGTCCCGTCCGGTCTTGAACGAG
>Ga0114996_10002881_pt1 | contig 21804 bp, 15 predicted proteins | sample ArcticOcean_MG_C_4_FD_87039 | JGI IMG/M metagenome (GOLD analysis project Ga0114996, IMG submission 87039) | Marine microbial communities from western Arctic Ocean - ArcticOcean_MG_CB4_134 | ecosystem: Environmental > Aquatic > Marine > Oceanic | place: Arctic Ocean: Canada Basin | collected... | reverse complement strand
TCGCGGCGTCACGCCTCTACGCTAATGGATGGAATGTGGCCCTGTACACCATGCCATTTCATGGCGCTCGGACGCCTCGTCAGGCGCGGTTTTCGGGTCAACTCTTTCCCAGCGCCAATGTGGGATTGACCAATGAGGCCTTTGGCCAGGCGGTGGCCGATCTGCGAATGTTAATGACCTGGTTGCGTGAAGAGCGGCAATCGGGACCCATCGGGATGATGGGGATCAGCCTGGGCGGTTATACGACCGCGTTGATGGCCAGCTTGGAGCCCTCCCTGGCGTTCGCCGTCCCCATCGTGGCCCCCGCCTCATTCGCGGACGTGGTTTGGAAACACGGCGAAGGCAATCCACGGCGAAAAGCGACCGAAGCCCACGGGATGACCTTGGCGGACTTCCGCCGGCTGTGGTCGATCCACTGCCCGTTGACGATGAAACCCGTGATTCCTCTGGACCGTCGCCTGCTGGTCTGGGGCGAGGGAGACCGCATCGTCTTCCCCGAACATCAAGCGGCTCTGTGGGAGCACTGGAATCGACCCGAGATGATCGCGTTTACGGGCGGCCACTTGATGCAGTGGGGTTGGCTGCAGTACACCCGAGCCATTCATCGGTGGATCGCCGCGTTGCTCGGCGATAATCCCAGTCTCTCCTAGAATGGCGATGATGAATGCCACTCGATACGTTGCCGTTGCCGGGACTCTGGCGTTGCTCTTGCCGGTGGGTTGCGGTGGTGAATCGTCTGACCCCGAGCCCGACGTGACGGCAGCCACAGATTCGGCACGTACACTGGACGGTGCCCCCGATCCAGGCGACAGCGTGGTTCCGCCCGTCGATGTGCCCAGGGTGTCCGACACGACGCCTCCCAGGCCCGACGTTACCACGGAGCCCAGCCCATGCACCGTCGGTGATGGCTCGTGCTCGGTGAACTGGTATTGCGAGGTGCCAGACTGTGGGGAGGTGCTGGCCGGCGTTTGTGCACCGCGGCCCAACAGTTGTCCGGCCGTGTTGGACTTGGTGTGTGGTTGCGATGGGCAGACCTACGACAGCGCCTGTATCGCGTTCATGTCGGGCATGAACGTGGATACGGAGGGCCCGTGTCCGGAGCCTGCCCAGGAGTGCCTTGTGGATGAGGAAAGCCAATGCGGCTCTAACGAGTACTGCAAGGGGGGATGCACGGGCCTGGGTATGTGCACAAAGAGGCCCGACACCTGCGTTGACGAAGAGGACTTGATGGTGTGTGGGTGTGATTACGGCACCTACAACAATCCGTGTCTGGCCGCTATGGCCGGCATGAACATTCGGAACAACGGCAAGTGCATTCCACCGGACGGCAAGGTCTGCACGGAGCTGGGTGCGGCGGATTGTTATCAGGGCCAATATTGCAATGTTGAGACGTGCGACGAGGGCGCGAGCGGTAAGTGCGCCAATGTGGGCGAGATGTGCCTGGGCTGCACCCCAGAGTGCGGTTGCGACGGTGTCACCTACGACACCAAACACGCCCGCATGAAAGCGGGCGCAGCCAAGAAACACGACGGCCCGTGCAACGAGGACGGCAGCTTACCGATCTGCGATCTTTCGGCGTTGTCATCCTGCGCGGGGCCCTATTATTGCGCGGGCGTCCTTGGCTGCACTGGCGAGGGCGAGTGCAAGGCCAAACCCCTACTCTGCATCAGTCTGGACCCGAACAGCGACGTTTGTGGCTGTAATGGTCAGACGTACGACAGCTCATGCCACGCGCACAAGGCTGGCGTCCCCGTTGCCCACACCGGAGAGTGTGGTCCCAATTCCTAGGCGAATCGGGGGTCTGCCTCTCTAGGACTACTTCTTGGGCGGATTAAAGAACGACTCCGTGTTGTCCGGTGCCGACTCCTCTTCGTCATCGGGGTCCTCCTCAGCGGGAAGCCCAGGTATGGGGAACGACGAGCCGTCGCCGAACCCTTTGAAGATGTGGGGGTTTGTGATGGGACCGGGGGGCTCCGGGCTGTTCTCGGTGCAGCAGGTCATTTCCACCGCGGGAAAGGTGAGGCCGCCGGGACAAGAGCCTGTGGTTTGAATGGTCGTGAGCATCTCGTCACGGTCGGCGCAAGCACTCCCAGCGCCCTCGGACCACCAGGACAAATCGTGGCAGGCCTCGGTGTCCACCACGGTGATCTGTACGCAATCCGCGGACAAGGCCGTTACGGTGGTGTCGAGAGCGGTGAAGGGGTGCTCTGCGGGATGAACCGCACAGGCCTGCAGCGCGAGCAGACAAAACATCGGAATTGAGAAACCAAACAAACGAAAGACAAGTGAGCGTTCTGAAAACATGGTGTACTCCATATGGTTTTGTCTTCCGTCCAGGGAACCACTCGGAACGTCCTTTCCGCTCGTCTGCCGGTTTCGTTGAACTATTTCTCAAAGCAGTGGGTTATTGGGCCCGCGTGACTCGTTCGCGCCAGGGCGGAGAAGTCCCCGAGTGGCGAACCCAAGTAAAGGGTGGCCGACAGGAATCGACCGGCTTCCTTAACGTTTCTGGACGTAAATGGCGGCGCGGTTTCCGTTGGGATCTTGAGGGTCCGCCATGACCGTGACCGTCAGAAATTCCAGATCGTCCTGGTTGCCGACGACGCTCAACAGCGGGCGGCCCTTTCCATCGTTAGTGCTCGAGAGACTGACTCCCTCGTTAAGGCCAAAATATTGTCGATAAAATGTGATGACCTTGCTCAGAGGATCGGTGGAGACCAAGCCCAGCATGGTGGGCGTTCGGACGGTCGTTTTGGCTCCTGGGTAGACAGGCACACCGAACACCTGTTGGGCTGGGTCACTCTCGGGTTTTGGCGACACCATCGCGTTCCGGGAGAGTGAGATCATCGCACCCAATGGCCCCCGTAGGATCATGACATAGCTGATCGGTGCTTTGGGGTCGGACACTTGGAAACCGTTGGGGATGTCCTTCAGTGTGCCCCATTCCTTCTGCATATGGTGTCGGTAAAACGCGAGCGCCTGGGCCGGCGTCAGGTCGGTCTCGAGCACCAGCGTCTGTGGAGTGCTGGCCGACAGGCGCGTCTTGACGGGCACCAGGATGCCTTCGATGGGTTCGCCTGCCTTCGGGATGGGGACATCATCGATGACGGCTGGTGATGGCTCGGTCTTCGGGGTGACCACAGCGTCCGATTTAGCAGCCGCCTTCTTCTTACGCCTCAAGCGACGTTTTCGACGCTCCTCACTCTTGGTCGTTTGGGCAGTACGGGACTTTCGTGCGCTGTGTCCGCTGTCCCCATCACGGGCGGCAAAATAGACGCCCGTACTTCCGCCGCCGAGCACGAGTGCACCAACCAAAATCCAGAGCCAGAGGGGGCGGCTTCGTTTTGTGGGGGCGTAGAGTGTGTCCGCGAGCGCCGACGATGCCGTCATCGGCGCCGGTGGACTACCCAAACCTGGCGTGGGGTATCCCCGTTGGGATTCGGGGTAGTCCCGTAGCGCCGTCCGAAGGGCTCGTTGGAGGTCCGCCGCAGACTGGAAACGATTATTGGGCTCCTTCTCCACACATTGTTGGACAATAGCATCCACGCGGGGAGGGATGGCATGCGTTCCCGCCTTCGCCGATGGTGCGCCGATGGGCTCGGTGACGTGTTTCATCACATAGGCGAGGGCGTTGGTGGCTTGATAGGGATGCTCTCCCGTCAGCATTTGGTACAAAATCATGCTCAGCGCATAGAGATTCGAGCGCGTATCCACGGTTTGTCCCCTGGCTTGTTCCGGTGACATGTACCGGGGGGTCCCAAACGCCGTCCCCGCTTTTGTCAGGTCCTGCTCGCCGGTGTCTCCGCCCAGCATTTTGGCGATCCCAAAATCGAGCACCTTCACATAATCGGGGTTTCCGTGACGGTGGGAGAGCATGATGTTGTCCGGTTTGAGGTCCCGGTGTACCAGTCCCGTTCCATGGGCCTCAATCAGCGCACTGCACACTTGGTCGAGAATTCGTAACGCTCGAGGAACAGCCATGCCCTCCGTCGTCTCGATGAGGCTCATCAGGGTGAGGCCGGCGATGTATTCCATGGCCAGGTAAAGTTGTCGGTCGTCGGTCTGGCCAAACACGTGCACCTGGACAATGTGGGGATGATTCAGCTTGGCCACCGAACGGGCCTCGCGCTTGAATCGCTCTGCGGCTTCCGGGCTCCCCGCCGTCAACTCCGGATGCATCATCTTGACGACCACTTGACGATCCATGTCGACCTGCTCGGCCAGATACACCGAACCCATCCCACCCGCTCCCAACTTGCGAATGACCCGGAACTGGCTGGCGATGACTCTGCCGATCATTTCCGTATGAGGTGTGGGATTCACGCTAGAAGGCCAGCTTCCCATAGATGTCGTGCATTCCTCGGATCAACTCCATCAACTCGATCTGGTAATCGAGCAGGATCCGCAAATACGCTGGGTCATCGTCCAGTCCGGGTGTCGTGATTCGATCCTGCAGGGATTGAGCCCGAGTGACCATCTCATAGCCACCGCTGAAGAACTGGGTGTCTTCGTGTCGTACCGCCACATAGGTGCGCATGGTCTCCGGGTTGTAGTAGGTGGCCACGCGCGGGTCATCCATGTCCGGGAGATCGTAGTGGTCATACGCGCCGAGTACCCAGACTCGGATCAAGTCGTTGAAGGTGTTGTCGAACGCTGCGGCATACCCCGACATGCCGTACCAGATGGCGTAATACTGGACCGTGCTCCAGGTGTCTGGGTCAACGGTGGTGTGTCCGGTCGGCACCTCGGAGAAGGGGTCCGGCGGAAAATAGAGCCCATCCTTCGTGGTCCCAGCAAACTGGCCCACCTGATCCGCGATGATCCCGCCGGAGATCTTGGAGAGGATCTCGGGGAAGAAGAGGAAGTAGCCCAGGGCGTAGGCCTGGACATCTTCCGCTGTGTCGACACCGAGGAAGGTGACCTCCGGGTTTGCGAGCATCTCCAACGCGACGACTTTGTCGCTGAACGCGCCGACCCAAAGCGGGCGCTCGTAGAAGTAATAGCCACTGTCCACGTCGTAGTTGGTGTACGAGAACCGGCCAATGCCCAGCGGTACGTTGAGATCGACGCAGTCTACAGTCGGATCGGCTTTCTCGGAAACGCCCTCGGGACAGTCAGGCCAGGGATAGGAGTCAAAGCGGAAATAGTAGTCGTAGTCGGGCTCGTATACAAAAGCCCCGGGCTGTGGTGTGGCAAGGACATCGGTCAGAAATTGTAGGCCGTGCCGAGTGGCCGCCGTCAAAGGGCCGCCGCCATCCCGAGCCTCGAACCACGACACGTCTTCAATGTCGTAGTAGTCGGGATCTTCCTCCCGCCACGCGTCCCATTGGTCCTGGCGGTCGAACTGATAATAGGCCCAGTGTTGATACATGTTCAGCATGTGACGGAAATAGCGGTCGTAGAGGGTCCATTCATACGTCCAGCCGTCCCATCCCGCCTGGTCTCGCTTGAAGGCTCGGAAGAAGTAGTAGTTCTTGTAGCGCTTGGACGCGTCCAGGACGATCTCATAGGGATCCATTCCCGCGTCGTACGCCGCGCATGTCATGGTGGCCCCTTCATACTCGTCGGAACAGAAGCGGTAGGGCACCTCCCAGTGCGTCCACTCTCGTTGGCCTGTGAGCTGTTCTTTGACCTCTTCGTAGGGTACAAAACTCCGGTCGAACATGGCATCAATGCCACCCAGCGAGTGGGGTAGAGAAGTGTAATGACGGTTCTCTTGAAGCGCTGACTTCAGGTCAAACACGTCCCAAAACGCGTAGCTGAAAGGATCCACAGGTTGCTGGTTGAAGACCTCGACCATCTGAGAATACCCAAAGAGGATGGCCGCTCGGTCATACGCTCCGATGCCTTGAATGTCCGCGTTAAAGCGCGCCGCATATTCCATGATGGAGCTGTATCGATATTCGTCCATGCGCCCATCGAGCTGAGCTTGGGTCCGTGGAACGGGTGGAAAACTGGGCTCGTCGCCTTGTAAGTCCCAAAAATGACGGGGAAAATTGAGGGCGTCGTAGCTGGCTTCGTAGTTGTGCCGGAGACCAAAGGTGTGCCCAAGTTCGTGCTCGGCGGTGGATTTGAAGATGGCTGCCTCCAGCTTCTCCAAGATGGCGTCCGAGTCGAGGCCCTGCTTTTCTAATTCCGATGCCAGACCCGCGACCGCTTCGTCCACAAAGGTCGCCATGTATTTGGTCCGTTTTGCCTGCTCCATGAGGTGTTTTCGGTTGTCCTGCCGCGCCGACTTGGAAGCCCAGCCTAAAGGGCTGATGTGTGGTTTGAGCGCATCGGGGATGGGGTCCCCGGGTCGGACGATACCACGCCCTTTGAGGAGTTTGATCTCGTCATTGATGAGCCGATCTTCAAAGCTGGTGCCTTTGATCTTGTCCAATTGGCTGTGAAACCAGCCTGATGGCCTGCGAAGTTTTTCCAGCCCCTGTTTGCGCACCGCTTTTGCATGGGATGTGTTGACGTGGTTGTCCACAAATTCGGAGAGTTCCTCTGAAGTGAGTCCCCCCTCTTGGCTGCCAAAGCCGCTGCTCTGGGACGTCTTCATGCGGTCGATGTACGCTTGTACGTCGGCGCCCAAACCAACCTCTTCCGGCGTCAGTTCGCCTCGAATAAGGTCCACAACCTGTCGGCCGAACCCCGCGTATTGTCGCATGGGGGGACCGTACACGTAGGCGGACGCGCTGACGATCTCCCCCGTGATGGGATCGGCGTTGGACGGGCCATATCCAAACAGTCCGCCTGTGGTGGGTTCGGTCACGTAGTAGAGGAACGAGTAGCGGACATCCCCAATGCGTTGGCCGCTGTTGTCACGGAGCTCGAACATCCGTCCGTTAACCGTGTGGCCCCGCGCCTCCACGGCTTCCACAAAGACTTCGTTCCAGGCGTCGGAGATGCTCTGCGCTTCGTCTTTCAGGAAGTCCGGGAATTCGGGGGACAGGTAGTAGACAATGGGCTTGGGCTTGCCCTCTTTGTCGTAGAGATTCCATCGCGTCGCGTAATAGAGCCGATTCGACTCCAATTCGCCGTAGATGTCATTGTAGCCGTGACGTTCAATGCGAAAATATCCGAACTTATCGAACATGGGATAGCGAACAGTGTAGCCTTCGTTGGTTTGCACCACATCGCTGTTGTCGTCGTATTCCACGAGGATGGGTTCCCCCGTGTCCGGGTCACGCGCCAGTTCGTTGTCCGGATAATGCAAGGGTTGATACTTGTTGCCGGGATCCACCTTCATGAAGCTGGTTCGAATCAGGATGTTTTGGTGTTCGCAATCGGCGTTCAGGTAATACCAGCAGGTGGGATCGGACCAGACGGAACCGTACCAATCCTCCACCTCCATGTGGTCGGGTTTCACGGCGACTCGGGTGGTGGTCTCCAGATAGTCGACTCTACTCAGTTCCGCGATGTCTTTGTCGTCGCGGAAATCGTCCCAAGAACCGTCTGAGTTGCGCAGCCCCAGCACCATGTGATGTGGATGGGTCGGATCTTCCACGTGATAGCTCATGGGTGTCTCTACGATGTACGACTGGGACGCACCTGCGTACCAGTTCATCATGAACGAGAGGCTGGGGAGTACGTTCTGGGACCAATCCACACGCACGTATTGTCGTTCGTACCAGGGCCGGTCTGTTGTGTTCTCTTCAATGACGTTCATTTGCTCGCCCGTTCCGGGGCTGTATTGCCGCTGAACGTCAAAATGGCTGAGCACTTTGTAGGCCACAATGGGCGCGCCTTGGTACTCACCGCCGGTCATTTGGGTGGCCTTGTCCGTGCCTTCCACGCGGTCATAGGTACGAAACGCGATCAACAGATCCTTCTGCACCTCCCATCGGACGCGTTCCAGCTCGGCGGTGTCTCCCACGACCACGAAATTGGTGGTGTATGGGACATCAATCACCGTTCGACTGAGGTACCACTCTCCCTGGAAGATCTGCTTGTTGACCCGGTTCGGCTGGGTACGATCAATGTCCCCCACGACCTGTGCGCATCCGCCTACAAACGTCATGAGGCTCACCAGTACCAACACTATCCACGCTGTCATCATGGTGCGCATGAAGAACTCTCCCCTGTGCTATTCTGAGAAGCCAGCGTACATCCGCAGCCGGCGGGGTATCAATCCCACGCGCATGGGAGGGCGTCAAGCGGGTGCATGCCCTGTCGCTTGGGCGTGTGCTAACCCTTTGGGAGTGAGGTCGGCGATGACCGCATCGACCCCCCATTGGAAGAGCTCTTCTGTCAGGTTGAAATCGGTGGAGGTCCAGGCAAACAGGCCATAGCCCAGGCGTTCCTTGACCTGGCCCACTCGTTTGTCCGTGAGCATGTCGATGTCGAAACCAATGACGTCCGGTTTGGAGTGGCCGTTGAGCATCAGGTGGCGAAGAAGCCAGCGTTTGTAGGCGGCCATGGGTGTGCTCCGAAGTGGCGAGACCAACTGCACGCGAGAGATGTCGGGCCGGCGCTTTCGAACTTGCGCCAGCGCCATGGGATTAAAGGACTCAATGACCAGTCGTTCTGCGTCAATGTCGAAACGTTCGAGCACATCGAGCACTCTCTCAACCACGCTCGATGGCAGCGTGTCTTCCTTCTTGATCTCGAGCACGAGGGGCGTATCAACGGCTTCCAAGACATCGTCCAGACTGGCGATGGACTCGTTGAGCACTCGGCCTTTGTACACGAGGCGAGCAGTCATCAGCTCGGCCAGGGTGGAGTCGGCGATCACCATCTCCTTGTCGGCCACGTCGTTGGTCCAGGGGTCGTGGCAGACGACCAACTTTTCATCGCCCGTGAGGCGGACGTCAAACTCTACGGGCAAGCCCGCTTGGGCTCCTGCGATCAACGCGGAGAGCGAATTCTCCGGCGCGTCGAAGTGCAAGCCACGGTGTGCGATGACTCGGCCATGAAATGCTTTGGGGAGGCGACGCTTGGGGTGGCGATGCCGGCCCCTACCAATCCGCAATCCCTTTGCTATTTCCAATGCCACCACGGCCATGACCTTCTCTTCTGTTACCCCATCGGACTTCCCATGATAATCCAATGCATGGGGGTCTCGTCAAACGGAGCGTCCCGCCGGTTGCTCTGATGCCGTCTCTGGCCAATAATGGACCCATGTCAGAATACGTACCATCCGGCTCAGCGCTTCCTCTCAATCCGAACATCAAGTGTCTGGAGCCATCGGCTACGGTCGCGATTAACGATCGTTCCAATGCGCTCCGTGCACAGGGGGCGGACATCTTCAAGCTGGGACTGGGGCAATCCCCATTTCCGGTCCCCGAGGTTGTCGCACAAGCCCTCCGAGACAACGCACATGAGAAGGATTATCTTCCGGCCAGCGGTCTTTGGGCGCTTCGGGAAGCCGTCGCGGACCATCATCGTCGGGTGGATGACGTCGATCTCAGCCCCGAAGGTGTACTCATTGGGCCGGGCTCCAAGGAGCTGATGTATCTTTTGCAACTCTGCTATCGGGCCGAGTTGATTCTTCCCGCGCCCTGCTGGGTCTCGTATGCGCCGCAGGCCGCGATAGTCGGTCGGGACGTGAAAATCATGTCCACTCGCTACGAAGACCAATGGCGCCTGACGCCGGAGCTGTTGGAGGCGACCTGTCGCGCCGAACTCAATCGACCGCGTCTGCTCATTCTCACCTATCCGAACAACCCAACAGGGGGGACGTACACGGACGATCAGCTCAAGGACTTGGCGAATGTGGCGCGCCGTCACGAGCTGGTGCTTCTCTCCGATGAAATTTATGGCAGCGTGCATCATCAAGGAGCGCATCGGTCCATTGCTCGGCATTATCCCGAAGGCACCATCGTCAGTGGAGGCCTGAGCAAATGGTGCGGCGCCGGGGGATGGCGGCTCGGTTCCTTTTTGTTCCCAGAATCTCTGTACTGGCTTCGGGACGCCATGGCTACCGTGGCCACTGAGACCTTCACGTCGGTCAGTGCGCCCATCCAACATGCCGCCATACCGGCGTTCCAAGGGGGGGCCGAGATCGACGCATACCTGGACGCTTCGCGGCGACTCTTGCGGGCATTGGGTCACTGGTGTGAGGGCCAGCTGCGCGATACCGGTGCCCGCATTGCGCCGACGGAAGGGGGTTTCTACCTCTTTCCTGACTTCACCCCCTTGAAATCCCGAATCGCTCAACAACGCAGCATTCGGACGAGCGATGATTTTTGCAGAAGGCTTTTGGACGACACGGGCGTCGCGATCTTGCCGGGCACGTGTTTTGGTCGACCGGCGAGCGAGTGGACGGTTCGCCTGGCGTATGTGAACTTTGATGGGAAAGCGGCTATTGAAGCTGTCCAAGGCGTGGACACGGTGACTGATGACCTGTTGCGGGCCTTGTGTCCGCGCACCATGACGGCCATCGAACGCCTCTGCGAATGGGTCGCATGACCCATCTTGGGTGCGGATGCTGCCGCATCACAAATGGCTCAAGTTTTGTTCCCGATTGGACGATGGTAGTATGAGACAACTGGAGAGAGCGAGGGGCAATGGGCGGTTCACGAACCGGTAGTGGCGGCAGCCAACTGGAAAAACGTATCCAAGCGCTACAAAAAGACATCAAGTCATTGCGCGAAGATAAGCGTGTCCTGACCGAGGAGTTTGATCGGTATTCCGACTTACTCGATGAAGCCAACGACATCATCTACACCCACGATGCAACCGGGCAATTCATCGCGGCCAATGCGGCAGTGCAGCGCACCCTTGGATATTCTCCAGCCGAAATCCGATCGTTGAACATCAAGGACATCTTGCCCTCCGAATCCCTGGCCCGTGCTCAGGAGAGTATCGCAAAGAAGGTGGGTGGCGCTGAGCGCACCGAACCCTATGAGATCGAGGTCTACCGAAAGGATGGCACCGCCATTTGGTTGGAAGTCAACACGCGTGTGATCATGGACAACGGGCAACTGACGGCAATTCAAGGGATCGCACGGGACGTGACCGGGCGCCGTGAGATGGATGATTTGGTTCGTCACCAAGCCTTCCACGATCCGCTGACTACGTTGCCCAACCGTCGCCTCTTCTTTGACCGACTCCAGGTGGCTGTCTCCAACGCACGGCGCAATGAAGAGATGGTCGCGGTGTTCTTTCTGGATGTGGATCGTTTCAAGTCTGTGAATGACAGCTTGGGTCACGATGTGGGTGACCTGCTGATTCAGGGCATCGGCAATCGTTTGCAGGCCGCCATGCGTGATTGCGACACAGTGTCCCGCTTGGGTGGTGATGAGTTCGCGCTCTTCATCCCTCACTTGCAACGCACCAACGACGCGGCCCGCTTCGCCAGGCGAGTGATTCAAGCATTTGAAAATCCATTCGCCTGCAAGAAGCATCGGCTCTTTGTCTCACCGAGCATTGGGATCAGCTGCTTCCCCAACGACGGCGACAAGAGCGAAACGTTGTTGCGGCACGCGGACATGGCCATGTATCGGGCCAAAGACCATGGTGGAAACGGCTTTCAATTTTTCCACGAGGAGATGAACCAAGAGGCCCATCGCCGCCTGGCTTTGGAGACCGCGTTGCGTGCTGCGATTGAACGGGAAGAGCTGTCGTTGCGTTACCAACCGCGTGTGAGTCTGGCGGACAATGAGATCGCGAGTCTGGAAGCGGTCGTTCACATGCCTAGCAGCCTTGCGGAACTGGTGGCGAGTGATGAGTTAATTACACTCGCCTCGGATACGGGTTTGGTCATGGCACTCGGGAACTGGGTCCTGCAGAACACCTGCGAACAGATCCGAGCGTGGATGGACGCGGGAATACCGCTGGTCCCCGTCGCCCTGAAGATCACGGGGCGACAGTTTCACCACAGCCCCATCGTAGACAATGTTCGCTCCACACTGGAGAAATCAGGTGTTCCCGCCCATCATCTCCTTTTGGAATTGGTGGATACCGGTGGTCGCGTCGATCCCGACTTGATCGCCATGAAGTTCGACCAGCTCCGCGAGATGGGCGTCACGGTCTCGGTGGACCATTTCAGTCCCAATCATACGTCGTTGACCGCGTTTCAGGGGGACTCGAGCGATTATGTGGTGATCGGTCGGGAGTTGATCTCCGACATCATCAAGAGCCCTCGTTCAGCAGCCATCGTTAAGGCGGTGATTTCCTTGGCGCAGGAGCTCGGTGTGATCACTGTGGCACAAGGCGTCTCCAACGCAGTGCAGTTGTTGTGGTTGCAAGAGGCAGGCTGTGACCTGGCCCAAGGTCTCCAGTGCGGTGAGCCCATGACTGCGGAGGACGTGTCCACTCATCTGTCGGAACCCGTGGCAGAGAGCGACGAAGAGGTCGCTTAGGGTTTGACTTCGTTCGCCGGCTGCGCTGCCGTATAGTTTCCCAAAACGCGAATCGTCATGGTGTGCTGCTCTAGTCCGTCCAACACCTCTTGTCGAATGGTTCCCCGTAGATCCACATAGAACAGGTATTCCCAAGGACGTCCTGGGATGGGGCGTGATTCCAACTTCATCAAGTTGACGCCATGGGTGTGAAAGACCTTGAGTGTCTCCATGAGGGCGCCGGGTTGGTTCTTCGTGGCGTACACCAGCGATACTTTGTTGGCGTCTTCGGAGACCGTTGGGTCCCGATGGATGACGAAGAAACGGGTGAAGTTCCGATGATGACTTTCGATCTCGGAGGCCAGGACTGTCATGCCGAAGTGGGTGGCTGTATCCTTGCTCGCGATGGCGGCGCCGTCCGTGATGTGGTCGTCTTGAATCATCTTGGCGGCACCCGCGGTGTCGTAGACTTGGTAGAGCACCCAGTCGGGGTGTTTACGCAGAAACTGCACACATTGGGCGGCGGCTTGGGGATGGGTATAGACCCGTCGGATCGAATCCACAGGGACCCCGGGTAGCGCGATCAGGTGGTGGACGACGCGCAGGTTTGTTTCCCCCACGATGTGCACCTTGTGTTCGCGCAAGAGATCAAAGTTCTCATGGACGGACCCGCCCAAGCTGTTCTCGACCGGGATCATCCCATGGATCGCGGGGTCGTTCTTGACCGTCTCAAACACCAAGTCAAACGACGGACAGGGCAGGGTGGTGATGTCGGGGCCAAAGTGCTGCCTCGCCGCACGCTCGCTGAACGCGCCGTGCTCTCCTTGAAACGCGATGATTGGCTTCGTCATGCCCTGGCCTATAGCACGGGTTGGGAGTGGCGGCTAGGCCTGGAAACAGGAGAGGGCAGGCGAAGGGAATTCGGTTGAATGTTGTGGCGTTGAACGAGCAAAGGACGTTCTGGAAGCCGTGGGTGTGGCTGGTTCAATAAGCAGGGTTGGGGGCCGGAGACGGCCCCCAAATACCTCGCTCTACGGTTGGAAGAAGAAGGGGTTCTGGTAGTCTGGTGTGATCACAGGATTGGCCGGGTCGTCCCAACTGGGGATGATATCTACGCCGGTCTCGCCCCAGTGAATGGTGGCCACGTCCCATAGGTCGTGGTGGGTCAGGCTCACGTCCGCAAATTCAGCCACTAGCTCTCCATAGATGTATATGCGCACCGTGGCCAAGGAGTCGCCGTAGTCATGGTCGTGCCAATAGTGAACCCCCACCCGATACGTGGCACCGTTCTCGGGCGAATTGAGGTTGAGATTCTCCGGTCCCGCACCATCCGTGTCGTCCCGGTCCAAGCCTGGGTCGTCGTCCACGGTGGGATCAAAGCTTCCCCAGTTCGGGTGTGAGTTGAACCAGAAACAATCAAAGGGCTGGTCAAACCACGGGTCGGGTTTGTTATCGCCGTCGAAGTCGGGCCCGCTCTTGGCGTATTCATCATGCACAAAATGCAAGTCCATGTCGGACCCTGTTTCCGGTCCTTCGTCCATCTCGTCCGGGTCGCCGGGCGTGTGCCACAAGAGTTCAATGTGCAAGCTGTCCGCGGGCAGCGCCATGACACTCATTGACCAAGGGAACTTGCTCTTCTTGCCCTCAACGTTCCACACATCCAGGATGAAGGTGTATTCTCCGGCCACGTTGGCCACGAACGTGGGGTTCGGGAACGTGTCGCTGGGCATAAAGGTGGACTGAGAGCCGGTGGGTTGAATCACGCTCCACTTCCACGACGAGATCTCACCGTTCGTACCCGAGGATGGTTCACCCAAGAGATGAAGCACGGTCTGTGGTGTCACTTGTTCGCCTTCCTGAATCATGCCCTGGGCCGTGGGCTCGTCCATCGCCTTCTTGGAGGTTCCGCTGAGTTTAACCTCGAAACTGGGGTGGTCGGGGTCGTTCGTTTCAATGATCGCAGTTCCTTGAAAACCATCCGGTGGCGTGGAGTCTGGGGAAAAGCTCACCACAATGTGGAGGCTCTCCTGCAGACCGAGTAGGACTGGGTTTTCGAGACTCGGCATTTGCCCGATGGGTACGAACTCTTCGCCGACTTGTTTGGTCATGCCCGACGGTTCGATCTGAAAGCCGTTGTCCGTATCGGTCGACAGTCGAACACCAGTGATTTCTAGTGAGTCGGGATGGGGTGCGGGGTTCAGAGGGATGTCGCAGGGTCTGATGGCGAACGTCCGGGTCTCTGTGTGTGCCAGGAAGTGTTCGCCAAAGTCCACGCTGGTGTCGCTGATCGTCGCGCACGCTGGAACTGTTGGGGGAGTCAAATCCGGGTGTTCGACCGGTGTGTTCCCGCCTTCGCAACCCAGGGTCAGCGTAGCGACGATCAAAATGCCGCAGAGCAGGTGACCGCTGGTTCTTCGTTTATTCCATGAATACTGCATCAACTTTCTCCTTCCACTGTGAGCCTCTTACCGCTGGAGGCTTTCCCCCCTTGCCCTTCTCTTCACCCACCACCGAGCGTCTTGTGATCAGAAATTGTGAACAAGGACGTCCGGTGAACCCCCTACCGGCCGGCTGCCTTGACACCGATTGGCGTGCTTCCTACTCTGAGAAATCAAGACTTCGGGAGAACATCATGAGCACTGGGTATCGAGTTCTGATCATCGCTGGTTTGTTGGGCTTGGCAGGGGCATGCGGCAAGACCGTTGAACACCTGTGCGTCGATGAACACGACAATCCCGTGACTTGCCCCGAGGACCTGTTGACTCAGGACACAGGGGAGAAGCCCCCACCGCCGGCTGATGCGGGACCCAGCGACGCAACCACGCCCAGCCCAGAGAGCTGCAAAGGCATCTGCGGCGACGCCAACCAGAAGGGCACGTGTGGCTGTGACATGCAGTGTTTGGATTTTTCCGACTGTTGTTGGGATTTTGCGACGGCCTGCGCGGACTATATTAACGGGGGTCCGTCGGATGTTGACGCTGGGCCGACCACGAATGACACCAGCAGCGGAGCGGACGTGAGCACAACACCCGAGTACACCTTTCCCACCAAGTTTATCCCGGGCGACTTGAGCCAGAAAGACTGTCAAGGAATTGCCAGTCACAATATGACCTGGTGTGAGACGACCCAGTGCAAAGGCATCGCCGGTTGGAATTACAGTTGGTGCGACGGTCATGGCGACTGCAAAGGGATCGCCAGTAAGAACTACACCTATTGCGACTCGAAAGACTGTCGAGGTATCGCCGAAGCCTACAAGTGCGTGGACACGCACAAAGGCGACGAGGAGGCCATCGCCAATTGTCGCGAGCAGGCCAGCAACAAGTACTGCCAAACCAAGGACTGTCGCGGGATCGCCAAAGACGATTTTACTTGGTGCCACACGGCGGCGTGCAAAGCCATCGTCAAGAAAGACAAGAGCTGGTGCAGCCAAATTTAACCCGGTGACGCCATGACCCAACATGTAGTCGTTCTCGGTGCAGGTATTGTCGGCGCGAGTGCGGCGTTGGCCCTCCAACGCCGGGGATTCTCTGTGACGGTGGTGGAAGCAAATGAGGGGGCTGGTCTTGGATCTACGGCCAAGTCGTCCAGTGTAATCCGTTGTCATTACACAAAGCCCGAGGCCATCGCTATTGCGCGCGAGGGTCGCAGCATCTGGGAGGAATGGGCCGCCTACACGGGGCTGGACGGTCCCCGGGCCATGTATCATCCCACTGGCGTCTTGTTTCTCATGGCGCAAGGCACGGATGGACCCACCACCGAAGGTCTGGGCGTCAAAGCGGAAATGGACGAACGCGACATAGACGCCCGACTTCGCATGATGCGTGAACAAGGTGTGCGCGTCGAGGCGTGGTACCGCGACGACTTGGCAGAACGTTTCCCCTTCATGCGTTTCACCGATACGCCGGTGGTGGGAATGTGGGAGCCCGAGTCGGGGTATGTGGCGAATCCGACCGACGCGGTGGAGGACCTGCGAGAGGCCGCGGAAGGGGAGGGCGCTGTCTTTCGTTTTGGTACTCGCGCGGTCGGATCGGAGACCGAGTGGGTGTCCGGGCGACTGACGGTCCGTGCCGTGGTGCTGGACACGGGTGAGACGCTCTCGGCCGACGCCGTGGTCAACTGCACGGGCCCACATTCGCACGAGACGAATGTGTCCATGGGCTGTCCGCTTCCGCTCACGACCGCACCACTTCGACAGTTTGTGGTGGAGGGCACCTTCGCAAACCCCGAAGAGTTGGTCGTGCCCGCGATGGCGGATCTGGAAGCGGGGTTCTACATTCGCCCCGATCCCGTGGCTTTCAAGATCGGAGCCGCCTTACCCGCCGATCATGTGGACTTCACCCACTCCACCGACGACGCGGTGCCCGACGACCTCTTGGCGCGCACGAAGGAGACCTTTCTGGCGCGCTTGGCGGTGCGAATGCCTTCCATTCAGGTGGCCGACCCGCGGGTGATCAGCGCCCACTACGACTGGACCGTGTCCGATAGTTATCCCGTCTTGGGCGGCACAAACATGGGTGGGTACTTTGTGGCCATTGGGACCAGCGGCGCGTGGTTCAAGAGCGGGATGGTGTTGGGGGAGTTGGTCAGCGAGCTCATCGTGAGAGATCGAGAGGGGGACGGATCGACCCAGATCACCTTGCCCCATACCGGATTGTCTGTGGACGTGTCGGTGTTTTCACCCCAACAGAACGCTCGGTCTTAGAATCCTTCTTGGGCCAGAAACTTGGCGTGATCCAGGTAGAACTTCTTGTACTGGAATGAGTCCACGATCCCGGCGATTTGACCCACTTGGTCCAGGTGGTCCGCCGCGACGCATCCGAGGAAGGTGCCCCATCGGGCCGACTTCACCGTCACCAACCCGTCGTTGGGTGTGCCTAAGCCGCCCAGGAAATGATAGGTGGTCACGAGCTCGGGGGGCACAATATCGCGCTTGGTGGGCAGAGGGAAAACGCTTCCTGCGCACGCTTTTTTCGGATTGGCGAAGAGATCAGTGAATCCCGCATAGGAGTAGTAGGCCACATCCGGGTGATTGGGGTGCTCTTCATTGAACGTCTTCATGGCCTTCGCCGAGCAGGAGGTGAGAGCCGCCTGGACCGACAAAGGAAACTCGGACTGGCTGTAGAGAAATCCGAAGAAGATGTTGAAGACATTAGCCAAGACCGCAGCCGGCCCCTGCTGGAAGCCCAGGATGACATCGGCAACGGGTGTTCCGTGATGCGGTGCGGCCAGGGTGGTGACCGTTGCGACGCGGTCGTGATAGCCCATTCCGGCCACCAAGAGACGGGCATCGATGCCTCCTTGGGAGTGGCCCAAGAGATTGACCTTGCCCGTGCACGTACAGGCCAACACGTCGTCGATATAGGCCCCCAACTGGGTGGCACGCACTTCGCTGCTGTTCCACGCGTCCGTAACCGGTTTGTAGATGGGATAGCCATGCGTATCCATATGTCCGGCAACCTGATGGAAGTAGGTGAGGGGCCCCAGTTGGTCAAACCCACCCATCCCGTGGACCAACAGGAGGGGATACTGGAGGTCATCGCTTGTGTGCAGTCCCCCGATACGATCGCAGGCCTTGGTGTCCTGTCCGGGCACACACGCGAGCGTTGCATCCTCTTGAGCGCCGCTGTCCATTTCAATCCACGTGTCTGGATTGGCTTCGTCCGTGGGCGAGGTGTCGGTATTCGCGCCCTGACCATCGAGCGGGTTCGCACAACCCACGAAGAGCCACAGCAATAGGCCCATGAGAGCCAAAACCTGGTTTCGAGTCTGCATACCTTCCGCAGTATGCCACAGGATTCGTTCCTTGCGAATGGGAGGTGGCACAGGGAGGCCAATCTGGGGTATAGAGAAGGCATGTCACGCATGGGACTCATGGTGTTTCTTCTCCTCGCGGGCTGTGGTTCGTCCGGGAGCGACACCGACGTGACGCCGCCCCCAGACACTGGATTTCCGCCGGGCAGCACGTGCATGTATGTCAGCGACGGCGTCTGTGACGAACCGGTCAACTGTACGTATGGCACCGACAGCTTGGATTGCGAAGCCGCCTGTGCCGCAGGGGAGACACCTCATCTCTTGGCGGGTGCCTGCGCGTTTCGAAATCCACCGGACCATTCGGTGGAGACCGGTCCGGGGACCGGGGGCGAACTCCATCTGACAGGCTACCGAGACGGCACTATTCTGACACCCTCGGGCGAGAACGCGAGCGAGGACGTTCCTCGGCATTATCGACTCTATGTGCCCAAGCGCTATCACCCAGATCAACCCGCGCCTGTGGTGATTATGTTGCCGGGCCATCGCGTCGATCACTACTCGCTCGCCCAATATACGCAATTGGATCGCAGCGCCGAGCGGAACGGTTTCATCGTCGTGTACGCAGAGCAGCAATGGCGCTGGAAATCGGGTCGATGGGCGTGGTGGACCGATTGGAACTGGTCCAATACCACGGTGGAGAACCCCGATCTGGTCTATCTGCGAAGGCTCGTCGAGCGGGTGGGCAATGAGTACAACGTGGACGCGTCCCGGGTGTTCGCTGTTGGCCATTCGCGCGGTGGGGCCATGTCGATCATCGCTGGCCTGGAGATGGCCGACGTGTTCGCTGGTATTTGCACGCAATCGGGATTCACAGAGTTCCAATATCATGAGGTGATCGCGGCGTATTCCGGACGAAGAGTGCCCATGGTCTTTGTCCATGGCGCACTGGATCCAGACGTCTGCATTGACTGCGAAACCGGTCAAATGGGCTGTATGCATGGGCCAGCAAAACCCTGTTCGGCCATGGGCTCCGACGCGCTGGTGGAACAGCTCAGCACGGCGGGGTGGACCGACCACGAGCTCTTCTATTATCGCCTCGACAATGTCGCCCACCGGTGGCAACCCCAGCTTAACCAGTCCGTGTGGGACTATTTGAACGCCCGGCCTCATCCGGAGGTCAAACCATGAGCATGTGGATCACGGCGATGATGGTGGGGAGTCTGGTGGGCATCGGCGCCTTGCCCGAGAAGAAGCCGGTTGCGCCGGTGCTGGCTCTGGACGCGATGGTGCCGATCGACACAGGCTCCTTTTTCATGGGCGTGCCGATGAAGGCCCCCGGCCCCTATGGCGACCACTGGTTTGAGGACCAAGCACCTCAGCGCACGATCACGTTGAGTGACTTCTACATGGACATCGCCGAGGTGACGGTCGCGGACTTTGCACTATTCCTAAGCCACGCGGGTGGTGAAGCCCATTTCGTGGATATCCAACCCATCGAGCGGGTGGAGCAGGGCTATCTGCCGGTGGCCGGTGAGGAGAGCACCCCCATACGACACGTCACCTGGCAGGCCGCCGCCCATTATTGCGCTTGGGCTGGGAAACGATTGCCCACCGAAGCGGAATGGGAACGAGCAGCCGCTGGCCCGGATGGTAGGGCGTATCCCTGGCCTGAGGGCGGCCCCAAGTGTTCGCGAAGCGTGTATTTTACGGGATCGGTTCATTGCGAGCCCGGCGCTGTCGGGGCGGATTCTCGACCGGACGGGGCCAGCGCCGAGGGGCTGGTGGACATGGCGGGCAACGTGGCCGAATGGGTGGCCGACTGGTACGACTACTACCGCTACGAAAACACGGACGACGTGGTGGATCCCCAGGGCCCCGGGCAAGGGGTGTATCGCGTGGTGCGGGGCGGCGGCTATTTGGATGGCCCGCGTTGGGTTCGGACCTATGCGCGTGTCCCTTCGCTTCCCGTGACCCGCTCCGCAGACATTGGATTCCGTTGCGCCTGGAGCGAAGGGACCCCGGCTGACGGGGCCCGAGGAGCCCTTCAACCCCCAGCCGATACGGGGCGAGCGGTGAGCCCTTATCCCGTCGCTCCCAGCGCTCCCACAGCCAGCGTGTTGACTCTCGGTACCGCTCCGTTGGTGGGGCTGGAACGGGTCAATGACCAGTGGTATGTCCTCGATCCCGCCGCGGGCGAGCTCCTCCAGGTCGACTCAGACGGCGGCACCACGGCCGTGGCGACTGGACTGGAATCCCCGACAGCGCTAACCAGCGTGGGGGACCGCCTCTTGGTGGCCGATGCGGAGGCGGGTGCGGTCGTGGAATGGACCAGCGCCGGTGGCGCCCACATGCTGGTGGTGGACGACGACGCCCCCTCGTTGTTGGTGGCGGACGCGGAGGCTGTGGTGTGGGGTTCGGCGAGCGCCATTCATCGCACGACTTGGGATGGCGAGGACACGGTGCTGGTCTCGGGGATTGAGGAGCTGACCGCGTTGACACTCAGCGACACGGCGGTGGTCTTTGCCGCGGCCGGCAACGCCAGTGGGGGAGGTCGTCAGCTAGCGACAGTCAGCACTGGTGGAGGCGCGGTAACGGTCCTGGGGTTGGCCAATGCGGAGATCAAGAACCATGATCCCGCCGGCCTGGTGGTCATGAACAATCGCGCGTATACGCTACTGACCTATCAAAACTGGCCGTATCACGGATTCTTGGTCAGCGTGGGTTTGAGCGGTGCCCCATTGGCTATTCATCAATACAGTCCCCCGAAACCGTCGGTCCTACGGCGTCGCGGAGATGCGTTGGTTTGGGGCACAAAAGGCACCCTCGTGGAAGCACGGCCAGATGACGCTACATACACGGTTATCGCGCCCTGGGCGCAACCGGACGGGTTGTGGGTGGACTCGGACGGGACCGTGACATGGTCCGATTTCCAACGCGGGCGGATCCTTCAAGTGGCGGCGAACAGTCTCGATTAACCGAGGTTGCTAGCTCCCTTTGTCGACCTTGACGACTTCACCGGCATAGCCGGCCTTTTTCAGAGCCGCCGACATGGCTTTGTGTACGGCTTCACCACATCCTGTTTTGTCGGTGAGGACGAGGGCTTGTTTCTTGGGGTAGGAGACCTCGACGGTCTTCACACCAGCGACGGACTTGAGTGCCGCGGACACGCGCGGCGGGCAAGCGACACCTCACATCATCCCTGTGACTTTGAGGGTGAGTTTGCATTGGTCCTGGGTCGGTCCGGGCAGAGCCGCTTCAGCATCTGTGCTGGCGGTTTTGCAAGCCGTTGTGAGGCCTACCAGGGCGAGAAAGATTACGATGGGAATACTGGCTGTTCGCATGAGTTTGCGTCCTCCTAGGCTGGCAGTATGCGTGACGCGATCGCGGTTGTCGAGGGACTCGTGCCAATACACATCGTCAGGCGTGGTGGTTGGTGGTATAGGAGACCCATGAGTGATCCTCCCAACCACACGGAACACGAGGCGTTGTGTAGACGATGCGGGATATCGTGCCATTTTGCGATTCCAGTCAATGGTTTGCCCGTGATCGTCGAGGACCTCCACTGCCGTTTCTTGGAATGGGACACCGATGACCGAATGCGCTGTGGTGTGTACGAAGAGCGGTTTGAGAAGGCGCCGTGGTGTCACACGGTCGAAGAATCCCTGGAGGCGGGTTTGCTCGCCCAAGATTGCCCATACGCCCAGGGTAAGCCGGGATACCGGGGGAAGACGCGTCTCCATCCTCGGATCTGGGAGAAAGTGGCCCCTCACGTGCGGGCGGA
>Ga0114996_10002879_pt1 | contig 21820 bp, 19 predicted proteins | sample ArcticOcean_MG_C_4_FD_87039 | JGI IMG/M metagenome (GOLD analysis project Ga0114996, IMG submission 87039) | Marine microbial communities from western Arctic Ocean - ArcticOcean_MG_CB4_134 | ecosystem: Environmental > Aquatic > Marine > Oceanic | place: Arctic Ocean: Canada Basin | collected... | reverse complement strand
TGGGCCATGAGCGCTCGGGAGTTGGCGCTAAGGGGGTAGTGAACCCGGGGCGCGGGAATGCCGCTGCCGTCGGTCAATTCAGGGTCGAGATCGACCTGGTTGTGCGGTTCGGGCAGGTCTTCACCGATGACGGCGATGGTGCCTGTTCTTCGATGACGCTCTGCGAACACCCGCCGATGATCGGCACCCCAGGGAACCATGTGATCGCCCGCGCCAGCCATAGCTGTGTGCCGGGACGCGCCGCTCCGGCCCAGTTGCAGTATGTAGCCGCGTACGAATTCCCGGTTCGGGTCGGTCTCGTAGAACTGCTGGCTGACGATGGAACAACCCACCGGGCCGGTATGGCCGTCGAGGACGTCGTCGAACACGCCGGTGACGGTGGCGTACGGGTGGAACATCAGGTTGCGCCCTACCTGGCCGCTTGAATTGGCCAGGCCGTTTGGCTGGCCTGAGTTGGCCGAGTTCAATAACAGACGGGGCGTGCCGATGCCGTTGCAGGCAAGCACGACGATTGCAGCCCGGGCGGTCTGTTCTGCGCCGGTAGAGTCGAAATAATCCACACCCACTGCCCGGTCGCCGTCCGTCAAAACCCGGCTCACTCGTGCTCCTGTAACCAGCCGCACACCGGCGCTGATGGCCCTGGGCCAGTAGGTGACGTCGGCGCTGGCACGCGCTCGAGTGGGACAACCCAGGTTGCAGGGGCCGCAGTTGTTGCAGGCGTCGCGACCGTCGTATGGCCGGGTGAGGATGGCGCTGTCGGCGGGCCACCAGTGCCAGCCCAATTTGTCGAAGCCCTGAGCAATCTTCGTTCCAAGAGCGCCCAGCGGCACGGGCCGCGTTTGCCGGGGCGACTTGTCGGGGTACGCCGGGTCGCCGTCCAGGCCTGCGACGCCGGTGATGCGGTCGTTCAGGTCGTAGTACGGCTCCAGGTCCGAGTAGGTGAGGGGCCAGTCGGCGGCCACCCCGTCGAGGGTCTTCACCCGGAAGTCGGAGGGGTGCAGCCGGGGGAAGTGGGCGCTCCACTGCACGGTGCTTCCCCCGACGGCGTTGTACATGGAGACTGATATTGGCGATGCGTCGGTGTTTACCGGGTAGTCGGCGGGCAGACGTCGCACGCTCGGGTCCAGGTGGAAGTCGGACTGGAAGTGAGTCGCCCAGTCGGCATACCCGGCAGGGTACCCAGACGGCGCAACCCAGCCGCCCTGTTCAAGACAGGTGACCCGGAAGCCCCGTGACGCCAGCCGCCACGAGAACGCCGCCCCGGTGGCACCGGCTCCGACTACCAGTACGTCGGGGCGCTGCATAGATCCGAGGTCGTCAGGCAGTGGCTTGCGCAGCCGCTGCGGAGAACGCTGCCGTCAGCTCGTCGTTGGGTCGCCGGAGCATGGTCGCGTTCACGTGCAGGTCGATGGACCGAACGCCGGGTTCGGGGTAGATGAAGATGCCGTGATCGACGAGTGCGCTCTTGAAGCGGTCGAGGTCGATGTTGTCGGCCAGGGCGAGCGGAAAGATGTTGGAGCCGTGTTCGAACGGGGTCACGGACAGGCCGGGGATGTCGTCAATGTCGCTCATTAGCTCCTTGCCCTTTTCGAGGGCTGCTGTGAACCTCTCGGCGAAGCCCGGCAGGCCGTGCAGGGCCAACGCTGCGACGAGGGCGGTCTGCGCCAGGCCACCACCGAACATGCGGCGGTCGTGGTACATGCCCTCGATGAAGTGAGCGTTCCCGGCCAATATTCCGCCGAAGGGCGCGCCCAGGAACTTGTAGAGCGACACGTACACGGAGTCGAACAGGTCAGAGTAGTCGCGCACGTCGTTGCCGGTGGCGGCTGCGACCATGAACAGGCGTGCACCGTCGAGGTGACTCGGTATGCCGAGCGAACGGCTCACTTCGCTGATGGCCTGCACCTCGGACCAGGGAACGATCTGGCCGGAGCGGCGGCGCACGGGCGTCTCTACCATGGCGGCTGAAATGGGGTTCATAACTCGCCCCGTGATTGAGGTTTCGTAGGCCTCTTTTAGCTCTGCGGCGGTGAAGTACACGCGGCCGGTCGCCAGTGGCACCAGGTTGATGCTACTGAGGCGCTGCAAGGAGTCGCCGGTGTCGTTGAACAGGTGGCTCTGCTCTTGTACGGCCGCTCTGCCGCCTGTGCCACAGTGCCGACGGATGGCGAGGTGGTTGGCGAGGGTGCCGGTGGGCATGAAGATAGCGCGCTCTTTGCCGAGGCGTTCGGCCATCGCGCGTTCCAACTGGCCTACAGACCCGCCACGAGAAAAGTCGTCGTCCTCGAACCCCGTGGTCGCAGCGATCTCGTTCAGGCGTCGCAACTGGTCGGCGGCGGTGCGGGCCTCGCCGTCGCCTATAAGCACTATGGAATCTTCGTCTTCGGGCTTTTTGTCTGTCATGGTCTCCGTCGCTGTGGTGTGAGGTAACCGGGGTATCTGGCTTTGCGTGGCAATGTTAGGAATGGAGAGACAGGGTGTCAATTTGGCCCGGCCTTTTGAAGGCACCCAGTTGGAGGGGGCGCTGGTAATCTGGGCGGACGATGAGCCACTTTCTTTTCCGATGCACCGAATGCCGTTCCACTTCCGAGCCAGGACCGGAGGCTCTGCGTTGCTCTGAATGCAGTGCGCCGATGACGGTCGATTACGGGACGACGGACCCGACGGCCAGAGGTGACTCGGGCTCTCCGCTGCCTCTGGGCGACCCTGGTGCAATGATTTCGCTGGGCGAGGGTGGCACCCCGGTCATCGAATTTGGGCGGCTAGCTTCGGAGATGGGACTGGCCTCGGTGGCGGCCAAGTTGGAGTCTTCCAACCCCACGGGTTCTTTCAAGGACCGGGGGATGTCGGTCATGCTCAGTGCGCTCGCCGAGCACGGTGTCACGGCGTTCGTGGAGGACTCGTCCGGCAACGCGGGGGCGTCTGCGTCGGCGTACGCGGCACGGGCTGGCATGCAGGCACACGTGTTCGTGCCGGAGTCGGCACCGGCGGGCAAAGTTGCGCAGATAGCTGTGTTCGGGGCGACCGTGCACAGGATTGCTGGGGCGCGAGAGCGAGCGACGGAGGCGGCCGAGGCGTTCGTGGCCGAGTCCGGCCTGCCGTATGCCACGCACAACCTGAGCCCGTACTTTATTGAAGGCACCAAGTCGTTCATGTATGAGGCCTTCGAACAGTTAGGGGATTCGCTACCGGGTCACGTAGTTATTCCGACGGGCAACGGGTCCCTGTTCATTGCCACTCACCTGGCGTTGGTTGAACTTCGGGACGCGGGCCACATCGATCGCATTCCCCGATTGCATGCCGTGCAGGTCCGGGCGGCGATGCCTATAGTCGCGGCGATGGCTGGCGAGGAGTGGGCACCGGACCCGAACGTTACGACTGTCGCCGGGGGTATCGCGTCGGCTGATCCGCCGAGGAAAGGCCAGCTATTGGCGGCACTAAGAGGAACAGGCGGCACCGCAGTGGCCGTGGACGACGCCGACATTACCCGGTGGCGTGGGGTGCTGGCGAAGCGAGAGGGCGTCTACGCCGAGTCCACCTCGGCCGCCGCCTTCGCTGGCCTGGAGCGTCTAGTCAAAGATGGCACGATTTCCCAGGGCGACAGCGTGCTGGTGCCGGTTACCGGGAGTGGGCTAAAAGAGCCGCTTTGAAGCCAGGCAAGGAGCCTTTGAGGGTTTCGTCATCGACGCAGTATGAGATGCGGAAGTAGCCTTCTGCCCCAAAACCGCGACCAGGCACAACGAGTACGCCGCGTTCCCGTAGCGTGTCTACGAACTTAACGTCGTCGGCTATGGGCGACTTTGGGAACAGGTAGAACGCCCCGTCCGGCTTGACCACGTCGTAACCAAGGCCGGTGAGTTCGGTCCATAAGAAGTCGCGTTTGGCCTGGTAGGCTGCCACGTCCACAGTCGCGCCCTGTAACCCGGCGACCAGCCGCTGCATGAGGGCGGGGGCGTTGACGAAGCCCAGTGTGCGGTTGCAAAACACCAGCCCGTCCACCAATTGCGCGCTGTCGGGACTCGTCGGGTTTGCCGCGATGTAGCCGATGCGCTCTCCCGCCAGCCCCAGGTCTTTGGAGTGAGACGTCGCGACGATGCTGCGCTCGTAGGAGGCGAACACGTCGGGGTATTTGTGCCCGTCGTAGAGGATGCGTCGGTACGGCTCGTCGCTAACGAGGAAGATTTCGCTGCCGTAGCGCTGCTCGGCGGTACGAATGGCGTCTGCGATACGGTCGAGGACCTGCCGGGGATATAAAACTCCGGTCGGGTTGTTCGGGGAGTTGACGAGGACGATTCTGGTTCGCTCGCTCAGCGCTGCATTTAGGGAGTCCATGTCGGGCAAAAAGCTGCTGTCGGGTTGCACTACTTTGCACACTCCGCCGTGGTTGTCGGCGTAGAAGAAGTACTCGACAAAGTACGGCGCGAACACCACCACTTCGTCGCCCGGGTCGAGAAGGGTCTTGATGACCACGTTGAGTGCGCCTCCGGCCCCGCAGGTCATGACGACCTCGTCACCCGTGAACGGTATGCCGGTTTCGGCTGCGAGGCCCGTGGCGACGGCCGCCCGCGTCTCGGGGTACCCGGCGTTGGGCATGTAGCGGTGCATGCCGGGAGGCGGGTCTTGCGCCAGCCGCTTCAACTCCAAATCGAACTCAGCAGGAGGTTCCATGATGGGGTTCCCCAGGGACAGGTCGAAGACCTTGTCGGCACCCAGGCGTGCCTTCAGGGCGATGCCCTCTTCGAACATCCGGCGAATCCAGGAGCCCTGCTCCATGGCGGCGGCTATTTTTTTGGAAACGGGCATACTTAGTCGGCCCCGTCTGTAATTGTCTGCATCGGCTGACCGTAGGCCACACCGCATCGCGCGTCAAATGTGCATGAGAGGGCTCGCACAGATAGGAAACGGCTGTAGGTTTAGGGGGCCCCAGTCCCGGCCCCTGTCTTGGCACCGGGGCATTCGCACCAGGGCACTAAAAGGCAGGCAGCGATGAACAAGTACATTCCCGAAATGGACAGCCGAGGCTTTGCGATAGTCGCGATGGCCATTACTGGTTCGGCGGTGCTGTCGTATCTAATTCGAGACGTCCCGTACGGCGTGCTGCAAAACCTCCTGGCAGTTCTTTTTCTCGCAGGCCCCATGGCGGGCCTGTTCTTCTACCTCGCTGCAAAACTGGCCGATCAAGAATGACCTTCAGCCCCTCGGTCCAATAGAAAACCCCCGCCTGGCCAGCCAAACGGGGTTTTTTGATTCCCCTGTATTTCCCCTGCATGGGGAGTATGGGGCGGACCGTTAGGCCTTGCTCACCCGCTGCATCATTGCCGGGAACTGGTCGGCGGTGGCCACCGGCCAGACCTCCGGGTAAGAGCCGGTTATCACCCAGCTGGCGTGGAGTTGCTCGAAGAAAGCGTCTTCGTTGGGAGCGTCCACAATTATAGTGACGGCGCGCCGGGTGATGGCGAAGTACATTCCCTTGACGTCCAGGCTCTGCCACGACCCGATCCACTCGTGTAGATCTTTCGGGTTCCCCTCCAGTTCACTGCCTATGTTTGGGTCGACCTCGACTTGAATCATGTAGTGCAAGTTGTCCTCCTCATGTGAGATGAAGCCATGCTAGGAGAACCCCAGTCGAATGCCAACGTTTGCCCCAGTTGCCACGAAGCGCCACGAAGCGCCGCGAACCGTCAACGAGAGAATTGTCATCAATGTAGGTAACAAAGACCCAAGGGAGACGGCTGTGTTCGACATAGCGGGAGCGGTGGTAGCAGGGCTGGTGGGCGGAGCGGCGATGAGCGTGCTGCTGTACGCCGGGATAGAGATGGCGCCCGGCCAGATGAAGATGAACCTGTTCGCGATGCTCAGGACCATGATGGGCGGCAGGCCCGGAACGATGGCGTACGTAATGGGGGCGATGATTCACGCGGGCATGAGCATCGCGTTCGGCGTGGTGCACGCAGCCCTGTTCGCAGCGTTTGATTTAGAGGGCGACCTGGTGGCGTGGGGACTGGCGTTCGGCGCTGTTCACTGGTTCGTGGTCGGCATGATGTTCGGCGGCATGAAGATGATGCACCCTCTTATTCGTAGCGGCGAGATGGCCGACCCCGGCATGTTCGCCCTCAAGTACCCGATGATGACCGCAGCCGGGTTCCTGATGCTGCACCTACTGTTCGGCCTGGTGTACGAGGGGTTCTTGTAGCCGGGCCAACACGAGAGCGTTGCCGGGCCGGAAGGGCGGGTGCTACGGTGTTGGCGCGGGCCCGTAGCTCAGTGGTCAGAGCGGTCGGCTCATAACCGATTGGTCGCAGGTTCGATCCCTGCCGGGCCCACATCTCGCTTCCTCTCTGTTTGATCCTCTTTGTTTGGGCCCTTTGTGTGAATTGGGCGCTCACCCGACCCCCCTGCCGGTTGCTGGCCTGCTCGGTTACAGTGGTTTCCGATGAAAACCAACACGTACCCCGAACTTCAAGGCAAGGTGGCGCTTATAACGGGCTCCACGACAGGTATAGGCAAGGCGGTGGCAACCGGCCTGGCGGCCGAGGGCTGCAAGGTGGTGGTGAACGGCCGAAATGTCAAAAACGGCAACGCGGTGGTGGACGAGATTCGCGCCGACGGCGACGAGGCGATTTTCGTGGCGGCAGACGTGACGGACTCCAGCCAGGTCAAAGGCCTGATTCAGTCCGCAGTAGACGAGTACGGTCGCCTGGACCTGGCGTGTAATAACGCCGGGCACGAGGGCATGGGCCCGGTCACTCACACCTACCCCGAGGATTTGTGGGACGCGACGATGGCCCTCAACCTGAATGGCACGTTCTTCGCCATGAAGTACGAGCTGGCGCAGATGATGCGCCAACCTCAGGTAGGGCCGAACCGGGGCGCGATAGTCAACGTGGCCTCTATCGCCGGCATGGTGGGCGGGGCGTCTCCCCCCTATAACGCCAGTAAACACGGCATGATCGGTCTAACCAAGCGCGCAGGCATCGAGTACGCCGACAAGGGCATTCGCGTGAACGCGATCAACCCGGCGGTGACCAAAACGCCGATGCTAGACCGGTTCATGGAAGACGACCCGGAGCTGGTGCCGGAGTGGGCGGCGATGCACCCGATAGGCAGGTTCGCAGAGCCTTCGGAGATGTTCGACGCGGTCGCCTGGCTGCTGTCGGATCACTCATCGTTCGTTGTCGGAGTAGCGGTGCCGGTAGACGGCGGATGGACGGCCCATTAATGACAACTCAAACCCAGGGACGATTTGCCGGCAGAGTGGCTCTTGTGACAGGGGCCACTGCGGGCATTGGCGAGGCCGCAGCCATCGCGTACGCACGCGACGGAGCAAGAGTGGTGGTGAACGGCAACAACGCCGACAGGGGCAACACGGTCGTCGAGAAGATACGCAGCCAGGGCGGCGAGGCGATGTTTTACCGGGCCGACGTTTCCAGCTCCGCAGAGGTTGAGGCGATGGTCGATGCGGCTGTCGAGGCCTACGGACGGCTCGACTTCGGGTTCAACAACGCGGGCATTATCGGCGAAGGCACCGATCTGCTGCACGAGTACCCGGACGACGTTTGGCAGCGCGTCATAGACGTGAACGTTAAGGGCGTTTGGCTGTGCATGAAGTACCAACTCACCCAGATGCTCGCGCAGGAACCGATCGGCCCGTCGCAGGGCGCTATCGTGAATATGTCCTCGATTGCGGGGCTGGTGGCGACCGCTTCGGCTGCATATGACGCCAGTAAGCACGCCGTCATCGGCCTGACCAAGAGCGCAGCACTCATCTACGCGGACCAGGGCATACGTATAAATGCCATATGCCCCGCTGGTGTGAAAACCCCGATGCTGGAACGCGCCGCTGAAAAGAACCCGAACTTCGAAAAAGAGGGGAAAAAGCTGCACCCGGTTGGCCGGGTTGCGAACCCGGAGGAGGTCGCGGACGCAGTGCTGTGGCTCTGCTCGGACCTGGCAGCGTTCGTGACCGGTTCGAACCTTGTCATCGATGGGGGTTGGACGGCCCAGTAGCGCCAAAACTGTTCTCGTCTCTCTATCGCGACTGACGTGGGGCACGGTCAGGTGTGTTGAAAGAGAGAGCCCCCGGTGCATTCACACACCGGGGGCCACGAGGAGGAGCCGGTGCCATACCGATGGGTCCCTTAGAGCAAGGCGGTAAGGGTGGCACCAGCGGCACAAAACTTACCATAGGATGGGTACTGCGGCAACCTCAACCACAAGATAGTGGGGGTTTGTCGGCCCGGCCCATAATTAGATATGATTTAATGGACAGGCACGTAGACAGGGAGGCGGCGGCGAATTTGCCAACGACTATGACAGGCTTTTTTCGAATGAAATTATGGTTTTCTCGTACAGCGGCCGGACGGCTACGAGCCGCGATGTTCGTCGCGATGCTGACGGCCGTCGCCGCAGTCGGCGCATGCTCGACCGAGGATTCCATCGGAATCACTGAATCGCAGCCGACGGTGTCTGGCGAGGTGTCTGCGGGCGTGACGGCAGTGCCTACCCCCGGGCCTACAGAGGTGTCGCAGGCGGCGCACTTGCAAGCCGTACAACTCGTCATCGTCGTAACCGACCTGGCCGTCGGGCCGGGTAACCGGCTCGCCTTCGCGCTGATAAGCCAGGACGGACCGATCAAGGTGCCGACAGCATCCGTGCAGTTGGTGTTCCTGGGCGGAGGAGGTGGAGCTGGTGCGACCCAGTTCACCGCGGTCTTCCGGCCCTGGCCGGTGGGGCCCGGAGGCGTCTACGCGGCCGTTGTGGATTTCGAACATGCGGGCACCTACGGCATGGAGGTGAACATCTTCTTGCCGGGCGGCGTCATCGGTGTCGGGAAGATTGAACTCGCGGTGGCCACGGCCAGCGCTGCACCGGCCCTCGGGGAGCGCCCCCCCGCCAGCCGGAACAAGACCAGCGCCGACTTCGAAGACCCGACCGACCCCGAAGAGTTGGCGACCATTACCAGCTCCGAAGTCCCGGACCCCGATCTCTATCGTATGACCGTGGCTGAGGGCCTCGACAGTGGACTGCCGTCGGTCATTTCATTCGCGTCCCCGGCGTTTTGCCAGACGGCCACCTGTGGCCCCCAGGTGGATGTGATATCCGCCGTCAAAGCAGGCTTTGAAGGTGCGGTGAACTTTATTCACATAGAGGTGTATGACAGCCCGGACGAGCTGACGGACCTGTCGCGCGCCCGGTTGGTCCCTCAAATGGAAGAGTGGGGGCTGCTGTCCGAGCCGTTTACGTTCATCCTTAACGCCGAGGGCAAGGTGGCCGTGAAGTTCGAGGGCTTCGTGAACGAAGCTGAACTGGCAGAAGCTCTACAGGGAGTTCTCGATTCCTAACTTGATGTTCTTCGCTCGGCTTCGCCTCCCTCTGAAACGCTCTTCGGCTGATGGCCTCATCGCCTCACGAATCAACGTTTTGATGGTTTTGGTTGTTGCCATGTTGCTGGCGATAGGTGCTCTGATGGGGCCTGGAATTCAGGGTGTGCGGGCACAGTCGCCCGAGGCGGCCGAAGAGTTGACCAGGGGCATCTACCGGTCCGAGCAGGGCCCGTACATGGTCACCGTTCAAATGATCCCCTCGGTCCCTGCCGCCGGTACCGTGCACTTCATCGTCACCCCGGAGCTGGCGCTGGATGGCGCGGCCGTCGCCAATGCAATCGTATTGGTAGTCGTGGACGACGAGGAGGGCGTGCCCGCGTTCCAGTCGCTGGCGCTGAACTCGCCGGACCAGCCCAGGCAGTACAGTGCGAACCTGATCATACCCAGAGCCGGGGAGTGGACGGTCAGGGTGAACGTGCAGATCGACGGCAACGAGTTGGACATGCAACTGCCCCTGACGGTCATAGATCGGGCGTCGACCGGGGGCGAACTGGCCGGGACGATCACTTTGCTCGTGGTGCTCGCCGTGCTACTCGGCGGAGGCGGCTATGTCACGCTGACCATCAGGCGTCGCACCCGTGATCGTCACCCTCGTGACGATCACGGGTAGTCGCTGAGGCGGTCGATGATCAGCGCGTCACCGTCCCTGTGAAAACTCACCCGTAGCTGCTCGCCCAGCACCATGTGCTGCCGAAGATGAGACGGGGTGAAGTGACTGAGATCGCCAGGACTTTCCAGTTTCCACTGGCGGCCGTCTTCGTCGATAACTTCTATCGAGTCGAGGACCAGCAGGCCTGAACTCTGCACGTCTATGAGACGGCCAATCACGGTCTCGGTGTCGCCCGCGCACCCGGCTATCACTGCAATTCCCACCGCGATGACCGCTACGAGTGTGAGCCTGAGTCGCTTCGTTTCCATTGCTCGATTATAGGGCGATCTGTCGCCCGGTAAGCCGTGCTGCAGGAACTACAGGCCCCCCAAACTGACCGGAAATGGCATCCCATATAGGGTGCCCAGCGGTGCAAATTTTAACTAGTATTGGAAGGTTCCGGAACACTTGAGTCATTAACTCGAACCCGTTCCGGTAGCTAGCCATGTCATGAGGAGTACGTGTATGGCCCCCAGAGCCCAGGTTGCGATTTTGTTAATGATGGCCGTTTTCGTGGCCGCCGGACTGCTAGCGGCCAGGCCCGTTTTAGCGGCCGAGACGGCCCCGGACGACGGTGTCACGGTGGTAGTAGTCGACGGTGCCGGACTACGAGACGGGGGCACCGGCGTTGAAATGGCCAGGTCGCTGGTGGCGCTGATGGCCGCGCTGGAGCCGGATCGGCCCATTGCCTTTATCGATGCCGAGCGACCCACCCACGTTTTTGGCCCGGTGCGGCCAGACGCCCCCGAGTTTCGTGACATGCTCGGGGGCATTGCGGCAGAGTTGGCGTCGGGCTCAACAACGGGAGAAGGCCTCTTTGGAGCTGTCGCTGAGGCGAGCACGCTGCTGGGCCTGGAACGAGCCGGGATCGGCAGCAGGGTGTTCGTCGTCCTGGGGGGGCGAGGCAATGAAGACTTTGTTTCACTGCTGCCCCGTATCACCCCGCTGGTCAGCCGCATGACAGAGCAGGGGTTTGGGTTGGACGTTCTGACTACTTCTCCAGCGTCAGGCAATCTGAATTCGGACGTTGCTCTGTTCGCCGACCGGTTGGCTCAGGTGAGCGGCGGAACGGTCATTGAGGCCAACAGCCCCAGGGCGCTGACGAGCGTCGCACGGGCGATGCTGCCAGGCACCGGGTCTGGTATGGACGTGCTCGGCGACGCACGAATGAGCGACGGCGAGGTTCTATCGCTGCCGGTCGACGTGGTGCCTGGGGCCACGGACCTGAAGGTAATGCTGTTTAAAGATGACGCGCATGGCTCTGTTCGACTGGTGGACCCCGAGGGGCTTCAAGCCGGCCGGAGCGGCTCGACAGTCGTGGACTCGCCCTATGTACTGGCCTGGAACGTGGATGCGCCAACCCCGGGCACATGGCGGCTCGAAGTCAGTGGCTTGGACGGCCCGGTGACCGTTTGGGGCGGCCAGTCCAACGGTGTCGCACTTTCGCTTGAGACGCAGGGTCCGTTACCCTCGGGGCAAGCGTTCGAGTTGGTGGCGCGTGCGAGAGACACCGGTACTATCGCCGACGGCGCTGACATGTACGCGCACGTGACTTCGCCCAGTGGTACGACGCTGACGTACCTCCTCAACGATGACGGTATTGTGCCCGACGCGGTGGCTGGGGACCGCTACTTCTCTGCGTCCGCAGCGCCGCTGACTGAGCATGGCGACTACGACGTGGTGCTGGAACTTGCCTGGCTGGAGACCTCTTACCGGGTAACGTCCCAGTACTCAATAAGGAGCCAGCCGTTCCCGTCGCTGGAAGTTGCCTCGCTGTTAGAAGGCGACCTGGCGGCGAATGAACGCACGTTGGTAGCGATGGCTTCTGTGAACGTAGACGGCCAGCCCTACCCGGTAGCTCCCTCGGCTATCACCTGGGAGTTTTCGGGAACGACATACGAGGGCCAGGTCGTGGAAATTGTGCCCCGCAGCATATCCTCGGCAGGCGAGGGCTGGATTTTCGACGTATACGCGACGGTGAGCGAGCCGGGCAACTCGGCGATGACGCTTCGCCTGGACGTGACGTACGTGGGGCAGCCGTATGTTCATACGGCCAGTTCCCTCGTCATAAGTGTCCCGGCACCCCCGGTGGCAACCGTCCCGGTGCAGACGACGCCGGAGGCCTCCGAACCGGCCCCGGTGGAAGAGGGTTCTGCCTTCCCCTGGTGGGTACTCACGCTCCCTGGCCTGCTAGCCTTGGGGCTTGCGGGAGCGGGCGTTCGCTGGCTAATGGCGGCGGCACCCGCCGGGTACCTCTACGACGACAGGCAGGTGCGCCTCGTCGACTTCTCGACGCTGAGTAGAGGACCGCTGGCGCGGATGCTCAGGAGGGACAAGATAGCCGGGCGCGAACTCGGCGTACCAGGACTGGACGGCGTCACGTTCATGTTCGAGCGGGGCAGGGTGGCTATTCGCAGCGCCCAGCCGTCGACCACGGTACGGGTGGATAGCAAGCCGCTGTTTGGAGAGGCGACGCTGGGCCGCCATAACTGGATAGGCACCGGGGGACGGGCATACAGCTTCTTGCTGCACCCACCGGCCACAAGCTAGCCGGTCTTACTCTGGTAACCGAAAGGGCCCCCGCATTTGCGGGGGCCCTTTTTGGTTATTCCTCTGAGATGACGACCGAGACGATTTTGTCGCCTGGGCCCGAAGCCCGCTGGGGGTCGCGCGGCGTCATGCCCAAAACAACATCAAGCCCGGAAGTGACCTTGCCGAACACGGCGTGGCAGGAAACCTGGAACCCGGAGCAGTCTTTGGGTGAACCGTCGGACAACAGGCCGTCCAGGTTCAGCGTAGGGGTGTGGGTAATGAAGAACTGGCTACCGTTGGTGGCCTGGCCGTTGCGCATGCCCGCGTTCGCCATCGAGACGATGCCAGGGGAGTCGTGTCGCAGGTCGGGGTGGAACTCGTTTTGGAAAGAGTATCCCGGTCCGCCGGTGCCGGTGCCTGTCGGGTCTCCGGCTTGGGACATGAAGCCCGAGATCACACGGTGAAATGTGGTTCCGTCATAAAAGCCCGCCCTGGCGAGGGAGACGAAGCTGTTGACTGTAACGGGAGCCTTGTCGGCGTACAGTTCGATTACGAACTGATCACCGCCGTCCATCGTGAACGTAGCTGTGTACGCCTTGGACGTATCTATTGTCATTGGCGTGCCTGAAGGGACTTGGCTGGTCACTGTATTTGTCTCTCCTGAGTTCTGGGTTGCGGTCGCTGCCGAGGTTGGCTCTGGCGTTGGCGCCGGGTCGGGAGTGGAGGACTCGGTAAGGACGTCTCCACAGGCGGCTGCAAAAACGGCCACTCCCAGTGCGGCCAATCCGACGACGGCGTATCTGGCTTTTCCGAACATTTTTCTACGCGGCTCCCAATTTGGAATTTAGGTTAGGGAATTTAGGGATTTCGACGTCACATCTTACAGAAATCCGGTGTTGTCCGGCTATTCCTGCTTCATCGCCCAGTCACGACGTTCACCTGGTGGACTACCTGATTGGTGAACCGAATGGCCTGAAGTTCATTGAAGAGGCTTTGGACGCTGGCTGTCAGGCACCGTTGATTTTGCTGACCGGCGCTGGCGGGGGCCAACTCGACATAGAGGCGCTGACGGTCGGTGCGGCTGATTACCTTCCTAAGGACAAAGTAGATGGCCAGTTGCTTGGCCGCACAATTCCCTATTCCCTGGTGCGTAAACGGGCGCAGGACAGCATTCACCAGGGCGAGGCCAGGTTCCGACGCCTGGTCGAACACGCTGGCGACGCCTTCTTGCTGCACGACCTGGAAGGGAAGATAGTCGACGTTAATCAGCGCGCATGCGACTCCCTGGGATACTCCAGAGAAGGGTTGCTCGACCTGCCGATAGACCACATCGACGTGGCCGCGGCCGAGCCCGATTTCCCCACACCGTGGGCACGGATGGGGTCGGGCATGGGCGTGACACGAGAGGCGATTCATCTGCGCAAGGACGGCTCAACCTTCCCGGTCGAAGTCCGAATTGACCGTTTCGACTCGGCAGGTGGCGAGCTGGTTCTTCAGCTGGCACGAGACGTTACCGAGCGCAAGCGACTCGAACATCGACTGCGTCAGGATCAAAAATGGAAGCGCTGGGCCAGCTTGCCGGCGGCGTAGCCCACGACTTCAACAACCTGCTAACGGCGATTATGGGTTACTGCCAGCTCAGCCTGAACTCTGCACCGGCCCAGTCGCGCCTGGAAACGAACCTGAAAGAAATAGCCAGGGCTGCCGACAGGGCTTCCGGCCTGACCCGACAGCTACTCGCCTTCTCTTCGAGGCAGGTCATTCAGACTCGCATATTCGACATTAACGACCTGATATTGGACATGGACAAGATGATGGCTCGCCTGATAGGCGAAAACATCGAACTGGTAACTCTGCCAGCAGCCAAGCCCGGCTCCGTAAAGGCCGACCCTGGCCAGATGGAAACGGTGCTGGTCAACCTGCTGGTCAACGCCCGCGAGGCCATGCCAGACGGCGGCAAGCTCGTTATTGAGACCGAGAACGTTACGTCCTTTACCGGGCCATCGTCTGAATCCGATTCAGGCGCCGAGACGAGCGACTTGCGGGGTTCGGCCTTCATCAAAATAAGCGTGGCCGACGACGGAGCCGGCATGTCTGATGCTGTCAAGGCGCGAGTCTTTGAGCCGTTCTTCACCGCTAAGAGCGCCGGTCGTGGGACCGGCCTGGGGCTTTCGACCTGCTACGGCGTCATCTCGCGACTGGGTGACCGCATCTCGGTGGATAGCGCCGAGGGCGTCGGCACCCGCATAGATGTGCTTTTGCCAGCAGTCGGGGGAGAGATCGCCCACAGTGTCACTCGGACGGAGCCGGAACTGATAAATGTGGGTCGTGAGTCCCTCATGCTGGTGGAGGACGAAGAGTCTGTCCGCAAGGTCGTGGCGCAGGCGCTGCGAGGCCTGGGCTACCAGGTCATGGAAGCGGCCAACGGCCGTGCGGCACTGGATCTGTCCGACCTGCTGGGTCCGGACGGCGTAGACCTGCTAATTACCGATGTCATAATGCCGGGCATGAGCGGCCGTGACCTGGCCGACGAGTTCACCTCCCGATGGCCCGACACGAAGGTCCTGTTCGTGTCGGGATACGCCGACGGGCTAGGTGACCTGGCAACCGGCGATGGCAAGTTCACCTACATGGGCAAGCCGTTCACACCAAACGCCCTTTCAGCAAAGGTGCGGGAAGTGTTGAACAACCCCGAGGTAGAGGCCAAGTCCGCCTGGCGGGGCCCCGCTGACCCTCCGATGGCTCGGATGATTGGGATGGTTCGGATATAATTCTCTCTACCGTCTGGACCTCTCCGGACCGACACAGAGACGTTGAACACACCGTTTAAAGACAAGACTATTTTGGGCGTGTTCGCCCACCCGGACGACGAGACGTCGTCCAGCGCCGCCACTTTTTCCCGCTACGCTGACCTCGGCGCGACGGTTCACGTCATCACCGGCACCGGCGGCGAACTGGGGACTCTCGGCACAGGCGACCTCACCGTCAAGAGGGAAGACCTGGCACAGGTGCGGGAGCGCGAGCTTCGTACGGTGCTGGACATGTACGGAGCCCAGCCTCCGACAATGCTTGGCTACAGGGACCAGGAGCTTGCCCTGGCTGACCACGACGAGGCCGTAGGCAAGATACTCACGGTCATGCGCAGCGTCAGGCCCGATGCAGTTATTACGTTTGGCCCCACCGGTATTTCTCGCCACGACGATCACATAGCGATACACAAGCTGGCGGTGGCGGCGCTGGACCGTCATGAAGCCGAGACGGGCGATGCAACGAGGCTGCTGTACCCGGCCATACCCAGGGAAGTCGCCGCCAAGTGGGACTTTGAAGTAGAGGGTGTGGAGGGCGAACCGAACGTGCTGATAGGAACCGACGGCTACCTGCGCCTCAAGGTGCAGGGTCTGCGAGCTTATCGCTCGCAGGAAGACGCCCAGGAGGTCGCAAAGCATGTGGAGGAAAGCGAATTCCCCTACGAGTCCTTTTACCTGGCTCGTCCGGGGCTCGCCGCCGGCACCGTACTGGACGGTCTTTTCGCGCCCCTGAATACCCCCAGGAACTAACAGGTACTAAATGCCGAGGGCACCGAAGCAGGCGGCGGCGATTGAGTCGGCGTCGATGCCGTATTCCTTGTACAGGTCCGATGGCTCGCCCGACTGGCCGAATCCGATTATTCCCAGCGGGTAGGCTCTTTCGCTGAGCACGCCGCCCAGCCACGCCAGCGCCTGCGGGTGGCCGTCGATTACCGTGACGATGGGCGCACTGCGCTCTGCCGGTGCTACCAGGTCGTTCCAGAACTGGTAGCTGAGGCCGTCGCCGTCGCCTCGGACCGCGGCATCGACCATTGCCTGGTACTTTCGGTACAGGGGCCCAGGGCCGGTGACGTTGATGACGTTGGCGTGCACGCCCTCTCGCAAGAGGCTCTCGCTGGCACGGATCGCCTCGGGCAGCACGGCCCCGCAGGCAAACACGTGCACGACGTTCTCGGACGGGTTGTAACCGGCCTGCCCGGAGCGGTCGATAAGCCTATAGGCACCGTTAATGACGCCCCGGCGCAGCTTCTCAACGCTCTCCGGGTCGCTGGGCAGCGTCAGCAGGCCCTGGTCGACCTTCATGGTGGTCAACCTCAGGTAAGTAGATTCGGTCCGGAGCCTGATCTGCTCCATCGCGTGCATGAGGATCCACTCCACCTCGACCCCAAAGCAGGGTTCGTAGTAGGCAACCTCTGGCAGTCCGATGCCAATGGCTGGGGTGTTCACCGACTGGTGCGCGCCGCCCTCCGGGCCCAAAGTGATGCCCGATGGCGTGCCGACGAAGATGAATCGTCCGCCCGCGTAGACGCTGTAGAACAGGGCGTCGAGGCCGCGGCGAATGAACGGGTCGTACAGCGTGCCGATGGGGAACAGGGTCTCGCCCATCATCTCGTGCGAAAGGCCAAGCTGGCCCAGCATCATGAACAGGTTGTTCTCGGATATGCCGAGTTCGATGTGCTGGCCGTGCGGGGTCTCTTCCCAGCGCAGGGCTCGCTGCACGTCTTCGGGCAGGGGGCCGGTGTCGCGTTCTGCCCACACACCAACTTTGTTTATCCAGCCGCCCAGATTGGTAGAGCTAGCAACGTCCGGGCTGACGGTGACCACCCGGTCGGTTATGCCCTCTACCCCTCGTGAAATGTCTGTTAGAACCAGACCGAATATCTGCTGGGACGACATGGAGCCGCTGTAACTGCGGCCGAACCCGGTGGGGACTGCCGGGAGCACCGGAGCACCAGTCCCGGAGGCCTGGGTCAGGTTTTCAACGGTCTGCTCGCGCAAGGCTGCCTCGGGGGTGCCCGGCGTGATGACGGGCCACTCGTCGTTGCCTATGGCAAGTTCTTCCCTGAGCTGGGTCATCTGGCCGGAGTTGAGGATGACCGAGTGGTTCTGCGGGTCACCCACCGAAGGGAGCTTCCAACCCTTGAGGGTGTAGGCGAACACGACGGCCGGACCGGGTGCCGAGTCGGCGTTGGCCAACGCCTCTCGCAGTTTGGAGAAGTCGTGCCCACCAAGATTACGGACGAGGGACTGCAATTCGGAGTCGTCCCACTGGTCGATGAACTTGCGCAGGTCGTCGGCATGGCGACTGGTGCGTGGCAGCCAGTCGCGTAGCTCGTCCGGCGGCACCCGTAGCAGGCGCTGGTACAGCTCGTTGGACATGCCGTCTATGGAGTCGCGTAGCAACTCACCCTTGGGCATGTCGAAGGCGGCTTCCAAGCTCGTCCCGTACTTGGCGTTTATTACTGTCCAGCCGTTGGCCGCGAACATGTTGCCCCAGGCACCGACTCGAATGCCGGGGATGATTCTGTCCAGGCTCTGGCGGTTCAGGTCGATGACCCAGATGACGTTGTCCAGGCCCGCCATTACAGGCTCGGCGATGGCCTCCCATACGGAACCCTCGTCCAGTTCGGCGTCTCCGACCAGGCTTATGTATCTGCCCGGACCGGACGCGTCTCGGCCCCAGCCCTTCAGGTCGGAATGCGTGCGGGTATAACGGTCGACGAGAGACGCGAAGTTGGGCGCGACCGCTCCCAGGCCAACTGATCCAGTTGAAAAATCGACACCGTCAGGGTCCTTGGTGCGGCTGGGGTACGACTGTAAGCCGTGGAATTCCCGTAACGTGCTGAGATATTCGCGGTCGAGATTGCCCAGCAGGTACTGGATGGCGTGGAACACCGGTGAGGCGTGCGGCTTGACCGACACCCGGTCACCGGCCCGCATGAAGTCGAAGTAGAGCGCGGTCATGACTGTAGCGAGCGATGCGCTGGAGGCCTGGTGCCCGCCAACCTTCAGGCCGTCTTTGGAAGGCCGGATGTTGTTGGCGTGGTGGACGATGTTGACCGCCAGCCACAGGACTTTGTCCTGGATGCGCTCTAGTAGCTCGTCGGGCAGGTCGTCGGGTGAGCCGTTCAATTCCGGAGTGTCGGTCAACTGAGGTACTCCTTCGCCCAGCCCAACCCCTCGGCCGTACCGGCAAGGGGTTTGTACTCGCAACCGACGTAGCCCTTGTAACCGATGGCGTCGAGTTGCGGGAGCAAGAAGCCGTAGTTGATCTCGCCGGTGCCTGGCTCGTGCCTGCCGGGGTGGTCGGCGAGCTGGATGTGGTCGATGAGGTCGAGGTTGGCCTCGACAGTACGGATGAGGTCTCCCTCCATGATCTGCATGTGGTAGATGTCGTACTGGATAAACAGGTTGTCCGAGCCCGCAGCCTCGATAGCTCGGCGCGCCTGAGCGGTCGACGTGAGGAAGAACCCCGGAATGTCTACCTTGTCGTTAATGGGCTCGGTTATTGCGTGGATATTGTCTTTCGCCAACTCTTTGGCGGCATAGGCGAGGTTGTCCACGAAGGTCGCGTTGAGCTCGCCCAGGTCCGCGCCGTCCGGTATGAGCCCGGCGAGAGCGTTCACCCGGCCGCAACCCAGCGCTTTGGCGTACTCAGCGGCACGTCCGACGCTTTCGCGAAACTCGCTGACGCGGTCGGGCAGGCAGGCGAGGCCACGTTCGCCAGCGTTCCAGTCGCCGACCGGCATGTTGAACAGGGCCTGCGTCAGACCGTTGGCCTCCAGGCGTTCGGCCAGTTCGTCAGTCGTATAGCCATAAGGCAGCAGGTATTCGACCGCCGTGAACCCGGCGTCCGCAGCCGCCTTGAAGCGGTCGAGGAAGTCGACCTCCCCGAAGAGCATGGAAAGGTTTGCTGCCAATCGCATTAGAAAGCGTCCGGTGCTGCCGCTACCCCGGCGAGGTCTTTGCGGGTGTAGGTGCCGAGGCTTCTGAAGTTCAGTTCCGTATAGTTCTTTATCCAGCGCATGGAGACTCTGACGGCGTCGCGGTATCGCTGCTCGGTAGCCTCGTCCAGCGCGTCGGCCCCTTTGCGCAACCGCAGGATGTCTTCAAGCTGCTCGTTCAACAGGCCCTTCACCAGCGCGAAGTCGTGCTTGTCGCCGGTCTCAGAGTCGACAACGGCGTGGATTATGCGCTGGGCGATCTGCGCGGTGGACATGCGGCCCGTGGCCAGGTCTTCCATTAGCGCCGGATGCACGCCAGGCCTACCCTCTAGGCTGTCGATTCCTTTTGCCCCGCGCCCGGCCAGCCAGCCCTCGACGTACTCGACGAGCATGCGGGCGTTGCGGCGCGTGCCGTCTACTGTCACAGGGCCTTCTGGCACGGCGATGGCGGCCGGGTAGTTGTCAGGATCCCGCATCTCGGGCGTCGGCTCCCAGCCGGTCGCGTACCACTCTTTGAACGGGTCGGCCGCGGCCTTCATGTGGAAGATATGTGCGACCCACCCGCGCAGGAAGCCCTGTCGCGCCTCCCACTCTTTGTCGGCTCGGATCGATTGGCCAGCCGCCTCGTTGACCTCGGGGTCTCGCGAGGGAAGGGGAGTGGCCATGCCGCCGATGGCAACGGCGTCGTGCTTGAGGCAGATAGCGACCAGGCGCCTGAAGATGGTGCCGATGAACTCGGTCGTTTTAATGTCGACGCCGAACCGATCGGGCCACACCGAGTTGGGGTCGGCCATGACGTACTCGAATATGGACGCTTTCAGGTCCCACCGGGCGGCGTTTAGACCGGCCGCATAGGGGCCGAGCGCGAACAGCGCTTCTTCCATCTGGAAGACGAACGGCAGAGATTCGACCAGCGCGATGGCCTTGACGGAACCTTCTGGGATGCCCAACAACTCGCGAGTTGCATCGAACAGGTCCCGGTACCAGGCGGCTTCCTCGGCCGACTCCATTTTGGGCAGGTAGAAGTAGACTCCCTGGCCTCTCGCTATTTGGGCCTGCCCGGCGTGGAACAGCGTCAGTGCCATGCCCAGAATGGCCGCGGGGATGGCCTTGCCGTCGACCGTGACCTCGGGCTCGTCCAGGTGCAGGCCGCGCTCGCGGTGCATGAAAAATGGCAGATCCCCGTCCTTGAGGCTGTATTCCTTGCCCGTTTTCTCGTTGACGTGGCGCAGCGTGCGCTCGACCGCTCCGAGCCTGTTGAGCGCCGAGTTGACGGTGTCGCTCAACTGGTGCCCGCCGGAGTCCTCGTCGTCGTCGAGGTCGCCCTCGGCCCGGATGCCTTCTCGGCCCGGGTTGAGCGCGTTGATGAGCATGGGAGCCAGCGACGAAGGCCCGGAAATTTCGATGCCCGGCTTTCGCAGTTCGTCAGGCACGGCGTCGACTTTCCAGTCGCCGGTGGTCGCCTCCGACGGGGGGAGGGCCGACGGCTGGTTGCCGTCCAGCGCTGCACGGAGTACTTCGTCACGCCGAGCGCGCAGTTCGTAAACCCGGCCGCCCAGACGGTCGGTCAGGGCAACGAGGTAGTCGTTGAACTCGGTAGTAAAGAGCTTGGGCGCACCTTTGACCGGTGCGTAATTTAGTCGGTCTGAGGACATGTGGGAAACCTGCCTGAATGAAGCTAAATACCGGCTCCGAAAGGAAGCGGAGCATGGAAGCCCGGCATTGCCGCCAGATGGAACCCAGGCATTGGCGAGTGTAGCATAGGCCTCGCCCCCGGTGCAGCGGCATAAACGGGGTAAAACACTCTTGGAGAACGCACCATGCTAAACGGCAAGAAAGTGTTGATTACAGGTGCCCGCCGGGGAATAGGCGCAGGGATAGCGCTGGCGATGGCGCGCCAGGGCGCCGACGTGGGTATTAATGACCTACACAGGGACGATTCGGCGGAGCAGGTTCTGCGCGGCATCGAGGCCCAAGGCCGTGAGGCCTCATGGCACACCGCTGACATTGGCAAGAGCGACCAGGTCGGTGCGATGTTCGACGAGTTTCTCGCGAAGCACGGACGAATCGACGTGATGGTAAATAACGCCGTCGCGACCGTCGATAAGCCGTTCTTCGACGTAACTGAGGCAGACTTCGACTTCCAGATAGACAACGGCTTCAAGGGCTACTTCATGTGCAGCCAGCGCGCGGCCTCTGAAATGGTCAACCAAGGGAGTGGGGGAAGGATCGTCAGCCTGAGCAGCGTTCAGAGCCTGCGTTCATGGCCGAACCAGCTCGTGTATGGCTCTATAAAAGCGGCCGTGTCGCGGCTGACGGCGGGCATGGCCTGGGAACTAGCTGGCAAGGGTATTAACTGCAACGCGGTCGCGCCCGGCTACATCGACAACCGGGTTCTGACGCCCGAAGAAGAGCCGGGCAGGGGAGAGTCGGCCCCGTATGCCGACGAGACCAGACCCTGGGTACCCGCCCGCCGCATGGGCGTGCCCAACGACATTGCCCAAG
>Ga0114996_10002870_pt1 | contig 21865 bp, 21 predicted proteins | sample ArcticOcean_MG_C_4_FD_87039 | JGI IMG/M metagenome (GOLD analysis project Ga0114996, IMG submission 87039) | Marine microbial communities from western Arctic Ocean - ArcticOcean_MG_CB4_134 | ecosystem: Environmental > Aquatic > Marine > Oceanic | place: Arctic Ocean: Canada Basin | collected... | reverse complement strand
TCTTGGCCGCGTTCGGGCTACGCCCTCACTTCGCCAAAATCTCTCATATACATCTATCCTAAAACCATTAACACCCGGTAGCTCTCTCACTTAAAAATTGGTACTAAAAACGGGGTCCGATCAAGTAATCTCCTGTATTGAGATTAATGATGACAACTTCACCTTCTATTGTTTGGTGAACAATGTTTGATTGATTAATCTGAAAATTTAAAGACATAAATTATTAATCCGCCGATATGAAGAAAAGAGATTAAACGTAAATCTTATCATGATGTGATTTATTATTCAATTCACGAGTTAAAACTAAAAACTTTCATGTTTATTTTTATTAATTTGGCTATTCTCTCTCACTCAAGATAACGATGGCGAATGGAAAAATATTACGCAGGATCCGGAACCATCCGCTGATTTTACCTGTTTATCTTCCCTCTTTTATGAGTGCAATATGTCACGGGTTGCTCATCCCGGTCTTACCTCTATTTATATTAAGCTTTGATGTGTCCTATGGGTTAGTCGGTTTATTTCTCGCGAGTACCGGTATTGGTATGCTGATCAGTGATGTCCCAGCGGCTTTGATCTTGCGGCGTTTGGGTGAGAGAAATTCAATGCTCCTGGGGCTGGCTTTTACAACTCTCTCGACCTTTGCTCTATTCTGGTCACAAACCATTCCCCAGGCTCTTGTCCTCAGGTTAACTGCAGGTTTTGGCATGGCCCTTTTTGGGATTTCCCGGCACATCTATATCACCGACGTTATTGCCCTCTCTAGTCGTGGGCGTGCAAATGCGCTTTTCGGAGGGTTAATGCGGATAGGTAAATTCGTGGGTCCTGCAATAGGGGGGTTGGTCGCGGCTGCTTTCGGACTGCGTGCAGTTTTTCTTCTTTTCGCCGCCGTTTATGTTTTTATTTTTGTCCTTGTCGCCATCTTTATAGCGCATAGAGATTTACCTGCTTTCAAGTCTTCTACCCACCAGGGTAATCCACTTTATATAACAATTACTACGCAGTACCGAATCCTGTTAACCGCGGGATTGGGACAGATTTTTGGGCAATTGGTTCGATCCGGGGTGGTTGTAATAGTGCCGCTTTATGCCGCTGAAGTTCTCGGACTTAAAGTAGAGGCGATTGGCTTAATCATCAGTCTCGCTGCCGTTGTTGATCTGGCTTTTTTCTACCCGGCGGGATTGATCATGGATGGGCACGGCCGCAAGTACGCGATCATCCCTTGCTTTTTCATTCAAGCTATCGGCTTGGCCCTATTACCTTTCTCGTATAATTTCTCCAGCCTTTTGATGATTTCAGCCCTGATCAGTCTCGGGAACGGTCTTGGTTCCGGGACAATGCTCACCTTGGGGTCTGATTTAGCTCCTGAAGGTTCTCGCGCTGAATTTCTCAGTCTCTGGAGATTTATCGGTGATCTTGGACATACCGGTGGACCTCTCGTCGTGGGGGTGGTTGCGGCATTAGCCACATTGCAAGTCGCAACTTGGGCGGTATCGGTTGCAGGACTGCTCGCGGTCCTGGTATTCGCACACCATGTTCCCGAAACACTTAAAAAACCTTAAGTAATTTTGAAATGCTGAGATCCAGATTGGAGATAATTTTTCTGAATTATATTATCGTTGCGTAATCTGCCGCTGAGAGCAGTGACTCAGTCTCGGCTTGATCTTGAATTTTTATTTTAAGTAACCAACCGCTTTCATAAGGATCTTTATTGAGGAGCTCGGGTGAATTTTCGAGATCCGCGTTAACTTCCAGGATTTCACCACTAACCGGCATATAGAGATCAGAAGCGGCTTTAACCGATTCGACTACCCCCAAGGTGTCACCTTTCGCTAAATTATCGCCGGGTGATGGAAGCTCGACAAAAGTTATGTCACCGAGGCTCTCCTGGGCATAATCCGTAATGCCGATTATACCACTCTCATTTTCAATTTTCAGCCATTCGTGGTCCTTAGTATATTTAAGCTCGGTTGGTATATTAGTCATTGTATCTTTAAAGAGGTGAGAACAATCAGTTTCTATCTTGTTTATGCAAGGGTGGATTAACACGTTCAAGATTTATCTTATGTCCGCGCAGGTCGACATAAAGTTTATCCGGATTAACGCCGTCGATGGTTATCAGGGCGGAGCCGATGGGTTTATTAATCATTGGCGACAGCGTCCCGGAAACTACCGTGCCAATTTTCTTGTCTTCGAAAATGACGGGTGTTCCCCCACGGGCGATTCGTCTATCGTTTAGTTGGAAGAAAATTAATTGCCTGCTTGAACCCCCCGCTTTTTCTTTTTCAAGTGCGCTGCGTCCGATAAAATCATCGGGTTTTGAGAATTTTACCGTCCATCCAAGTCCGGCCTCGAGGGGAGAGATTTCTTCACTGATTTCATGACCATAAAGGGCCAGTCCTGCTTCCAGGCGTAAACTGTCGCGCGCGCCCAGCCCACAAAGCTTTAATCCATGAGCATTCCCTGCTTCGTGTAAGGCACGAGCAACGGGAAGTGCGGCATTCGTTGGGCAATATAATTCAAAACCATTTTCCCCTGTGTATCCGGTGCGGCTTATCATCACTTCGACACCACCCACATTATTACGGATAACATGAAACCTTTTAAGACTATTCAGGTTGGCCTCTGTGATCATGCTTAATATCACTTCGGCTTTAGGACCCTGCAAGGCGAGAAGAGCATATTGAGCTGTTTCATCCTTAACATCACAGTTAACACTTTTTGCCTGTTTATGCATCCAATTTATATCTTTATCCGTGTTACCGGCATTGATGCAGAGAAAAAAGTCTTTTTCATTAAAACGGGTAATGATGACATCATCTACAACGCTTCCGTTTTCATAACACAACATACTGTAAAGTGATTTTCCGTCGCTTAGCTTTGTGATATCATTTGTCGCAAGGTAATTTAAATATTTTTCAGCATGACAACCCACGACCCTCACTTCTCCCATATGGCTGACATCAAAGAGGCCTGCGGTTTCTCGCACTGCGCGATGCTCTTCGAGAATACTTGTATATTGCACCGGCATTTCCCATCCCGCAAACGGAACGAAACGTGCACCATTCTCCTCGTGAAACACGTGAAGGGGAGATTGCTTTATATCAGCCATGTTATCTTCTACTGGTCCAATGTTGCACAGAGTGGGTGGGCACTTTTTAAATTGGCTTGCTATTCTGAGGTCAAGAAATAAGAAAGCAGGGACGAAATATTATTGATCCAGGTTATCTATCAAAAGTATTTCTTGAAATCCCCGACGTTTAATGCATATTTAATAGATACAGGATAGCCGATTTGATGAAAGATAAATGCTGCGGACATAGTCGTGATGACGTGATCTGGTTTTTGCAAAGCTCCTCTCGGAGTCATAGAGGTTCCTGCATTTTTCCGCTGAGAGGGATTGCTATCGTATAAGCCTAATAATACCTCAGGGGCGTTTATATTGCCATTCGGCATTCATTAAAATAAACGTCCCCCGGTGTAAAGTCATCCATGCATTATTTAATACTTAACCCTACCCGATCAGAGATACCACTTCGCCGGCGACGCTGCTGTCGATTAAATGGCTTTGTCTCCCCCTTGCACTCGCTCTTTGGTGCAACTTAATATGACCGCGTTGATTCTTGCCGTAATTTTCACTCTAGTCGTTTCCGCATTTTGTTCTTTGTTGGAAGCTTTCATCCTCAGCACGACAACAGCTGAAATTGAAGAACTCAAGAGCAGCTCGATTAAACAGGGTCAACTTCTCGAGAAATTTAAAACTGATATAGAGGAGACATCTTCGGCCATACTTACCCTCAATACGATCGCTAATACACTGGGTGCCACACTCGTTGGTGTTCTCGCGGGTAGGATGTATGATAAAGTCTGGGTCGGTATTATTACCGGTGGACTCGTTCTGGGGATACTTATTTTTTCCGAAGTAATTCCTAAAAACCTGGGAGTCATATATCGCAAGCGGCTGCTCAATCATCTTGTTTACCCCTTGCACGGTGTGCGCATGATAATGATTCCCTTCTCTTTCTTATGTAAGCTGTCTGTGCGGCTTGTTATTCGTAATAAGCCAATCGTAAGCACGATGGAGCAGGAGCGTGAAATAATCCTTCTCGCTGAAAAAAGTGCTAAAGAAGGTTCTCTTACCCATAACGAGCGCGATATGATTCACAATGCCCTTAGTCTTGATGACATCCTTATTAGTGACATCATGACACCGCGTACCGTCGTCACCGCACTGGAGCAGAACCTTACGATCGAGGATGTCTTCAGCGACTATAAAAATATACCCTTTGCACGCATCCCGGTTTACGATGAGACGATCGACAATATCGTTGGCATTGTCCGCAGGCGGGATCTTCTCCAGGCTCGAGCCGATGATCGGGACAGTGTTACGGTTGCGGAACTAAAAGGGGAGAGCATCTTCGTCCCTGATACCGCAAACGCGGCAGACGCCCTCCAGTTATTTCTTAAAAATCACCAACAGTTAGGTGTCGTTGTCGATGAGTTTGGTTCAACCATAGGCGTGGTTGCGATGGAGGATATCGTCGAGCATATTCTTGGTCGGGAGATATATGAAGAATCTGATATCGCTGTCGACATGCGCGTATTGGCGCGGAGAAAAGCGAGGAGTAATAATCTAAATCCGCAAGAAAATAAAATAAGCTCTACGGATAGCCCCCCCCCTGCGGCTGCACGTCGTTCGGGGTCTTAATATTGTATCGTTTATTTCACGGTGCCAGCGTCAATATCAGTTGGATCGTCGGATTACTGGGTGCATGATCTAGACCCTTTTATATTACGCTTCAGCGAAGACTTTGGTCTGCGCTGGTATGGGTTATCCTATGTACTGGGATTTGCTGTCGCTTATTTTCTTCTGCGACTTTATTTCAGCTATAGCCGTTCGCCTTGGAATGCTGATCAGGCCATCAACGCGATTTACGTTATTGCCCTGGGGGTCATCGTGGGTGGACGGGTCGGCTATATATTACTTTACGACCTCCCCAATTTTTTTCGCAATCCTCTGACCTTATTTAAAGTCTGGGAAGGGGGGATGGCCAGCCATGGTGGCTTTGTCGGCCTGGCCCTGGCCCTGCTTTGTTATACGCGTAAGACAGCGGTTTCTTTTCTTAAGGCGAGTGATATCATTGTGACCCTTGCACCCCCGGGTTTATTTTTTGGACGCATAGCGAATTTTATCAACGGTGAATTATGGGGTAAAGTCACTGATGTCTCCTGGGCCGTGATCTTTCCCGCCAGCGCGAGACCCGGAACACCGATTGAATTTATCGCGCCGCGCCACCCCTCGCAGCTCTACGAGGCGGTCCTGGAGGGTCTCATCCTGTTACTGTATACCCAGGTTCGTTTCTGGACGGGAAAACGACTCCACACGCCACCCGGTCAACTCTGCGGTGAATTTCTTCTCCTCTATGCGATCGTTCGAATTCTCGGTGAACAGTTCCGCGAGCCCGATGCCGGACTTATCCTCGGTCTCAGTCGTGGTGTATTTTATTCTCTCATCCTGGCGATTGCAGGGGTCGTGATTATCATTGTCGCCCGCCGAAGAAAGAAAGAATAAAACCGTACTCCTTCGATGGCCATTGAGAAATAGCCACCAGTCGTCGCCAAGGCTAAGACCGGCAGGCAAAAGGCACTACCAGAGCGAAGCGAGATCTCCCAAAAGCACAAGAAAAAGAGAGGGTTTTTTATAAGTCGGAATCACCCCCTTTATCATTGCGAGGAGCAACGCGACGTGGCTACCGAGCGCAGCGACATCTTCCACTCCAGGAAGACTGATACCAATTACTGAATCTCAACTTCTCCGCCGGTAGCGCCAGAAGATAAAGACACAACCCAGTCCCATCAGGGCCCAGGTCGAGGGTTCGGGGACAACTACCAGATCGAGGGAATTGGAATTATATATGGGTTGAAAAGATAAATTACCTCCAAAAGTTATATCGTCGACGAAACCGAATTGACCGGTCCTCAACCCTGTCCAGGTAAGCACTTCAAACACATCACCGAATTGCGGCAATGTGCCACCGGTTAAAATTATATCCAAAGAACCGCTCGAGAAAGACAAGTTGCCATCGACATTTAATATACTCCAATCAATCGCGTCTAAAATGGTAACCTCATATTTACTGCCGGTTTCAAATACAAGATGGTTCTCGACATCGCGCGGCCAAGTTGTGTCAGGCGCAATGGTCCCATAATTGTGAAAGGTATCAAAATCGGTGATTATTTTACCTGCCCCCTTAATGATGCCGTAATTACTTAAATCAAAAACGACTTGTAATTCCGATTGATTGCCACCGGCGGTGAACATTTCTATGACACCATTAGTACCGACGGTTACGGTATTGCCGTAAAGCGTTCCATCGTAATGAATATTAACCTGGTTAGTGGGTGGACCGGTGGGACCGACTGTAGCGACAAAGATATTATCCGCTTCAATATAACCTCCAGAAGAACCGCCGCCATAAATATCTACGGTCCCCTGCCCGTTGAGGCCAACTTGTAGATCGCCGGTAATCCATATACTTGAATCGTCGTTCACCTCGACTGTTCCGACACCTCCTGTATTAAAACCGACAATCATGTCACCAAGAACATCGACATGCGCAGTGTCCGGATTTCCCGATAATTTAAGCAGCCCGCTGCCGCTAGCGCCTACAACGAAGTCGCCATTGACATCAAGGTCAGCATCTCCATCTTCAATCGCGGCATCAAGCCGTATTTCGCCAATACTGCTGGCGTTCACACCAATAATTGCATCTAAGCCGCTTAGATCATTGTGAACTGTGAAGGCTGCTCCATCTTTAATTTCCAGATAGCCATTTGCTGTGCTATTCCGGCCGACATTCAAATTTAAAGTGTCAAAGGTTGTAGTAATGTCACTGACAATCAAATTTCCATTACCTGTATTTCCGACTTCGGTCAAAAAATCCACGTCTACCGAACCATTCTTTATCGTCAAAGAGCCAATGTCACTGGAAGTTGGTGCAATGATAAAACTCGCAATCCCGGGTCCGGCATTATCGACGGTCAGGGTATTACCTACCCCCCCAGCTCAAACTTAAAACTACTATCAGAATTTTTGATTTGCAATACATCCACGGTTTGACTGGCGGAAAATGTCACGGTGGAAGTAACGGAAGGTTCACCATCAAATATCGCAATAGCATCTTGATCTGGAGCGGGACCACTCCCCGAATTCCAATTGGTTCCAACAGCCCAGTCGCCGGTATCCGTTTCAGTCCAGAGGGCTGTTGTTATTGACGCCGAAATTGAAACCCCGGTAATGCAAAAAAAGACAGATAAAGACGTTAATATTTTCAGCTTCACAATATATTCAAGTAGGAGTAAATTAGGGAGAACATCCTAAGAAAGTTTGCGATCGGAGACAAGCTTAAACGCAGTCCCTGGCGCGTTACACACCTCAAAGTGCATGTGAAGCCCACCTGAGGATATTTTTTGACACACCTTACATTATATGTTTTACACCATGCGACTATCACGGCAAAAAGTCGTGTCAACAGTTGGCAAAGAGTAATTTAAACAGATTTTAAAACTATGAATATAATCGCCTATTTAAAACCACAATGCGGCTGGAGCAGAGGTGTCCGCGCAATATTTGATAAATATGGCCTCACTTACGAGGACAGGGATGTTATTAATAATCCTGACATTTACGCGGAAATGGTGGAGAAATCCGGCCAGCCGCTGTCTCCCTGCGTGGAAGTCGATGGTGTCATGCTCACCGATGTCAGTGGGGAAGAAGTGGAAAATTATCTTCTCAGCAATGAGTTAGTTACGGCCTCGGAAAGAGACGCCGGTGTGCCGACAAATGCAGCCTGCACAGACGATGAGCACGCCAAAATGAATTCACAAACGATACGATTTTTTTAATAAAGGAGAATAGGGGGGGATCCCCCCCTATTCTGCTTTTAGCCGACCGGGATGAAATTCCCGGTCGCTGTATGTATGGCTCTTGCGTTGAAGCGAGTGGTTACTTTGAATGAAGATTGGTAAGATGAAAAAGCAGGCAAAACAGGGACTTTACGACCCACGCTATGAACACGACTCCTGTGGTGTCGGCTTTGTCGTTAATGTAAAGGGAGAGCCCTCGCATAAGATTGTCGAACAAGGCCTTGAAGTTCTTTTAAGCCTTGCCCACCGGGGAGCCTGTGGTTGTGAAGCCAATACCGGTGATGGTGCGGGTATTCTCATACAAACACCGCACAAATTCCTGCGCAAAGTTTGTGAACCGCTCGGCATTCATTTGCCAGCTCCCGGAGAATACGGCGTAGGCATGATATTTCTTCCACCTGAAATTCATTCGCGCCGTGAATGCGAGGAGATATTTCAAGAAGTGGTCCAAGCTGAGGGGCAGCGTTTTCTCGGCTGGCGGACAGTACCCTCCGTTAATGATTTACTTGGAGAGACGGCCAAGGACGAAGAGCCGGTAGTGAGGCAAGTTTTTATCGGAAGAAGCCCGGAGATAAAAGATGATCTGGCTTTTGAACGGAAACTTTATGTCATCCGACGCCGAACGACGAGTGCGGTGTGGTCGGCTCGTCTGCCCGAAGCCAGCTGTTTCTATATACCCAGTCTCTCCTATAAATCTATTGTCTATAAGGGCATGCTTATGACTGAGCAGGTCTCTCCTTTTTATCCCGATCTATCTGATCCGGATGTCGAGAGCGCCTTATCGGTCGTTCATTCACGATTCAGTACGAATACCTTTCCCAGCTGGGACCGCTCTCAACCTTTTCGTTATCTTTGTCACAACGGGGAGATAAATACAGTCCGCGGTAATCAGAATTGGATGAATGCGCGCCAGTCGATGTTTGCTTCTGAACTCTTCGGTGAGGATATAGAAAAAATTAAACCCATCTTGCGGGAAGGCGGTAGCGATTCAGCTATCTTTGATAATTGCCTGGAGTTCCTTGTTTTATCGGGTCGCTCCCTTGCGCATGCAACAATGATGATGATACCGGAACCGTGGACTAATCATGAAAGCATGAGCGATGAGAAGAAAGCTTTTTATGAATATCATTCCAGTCTCATGGAACCCTGGGACGGTCCCGCGTCGATCGTCTTTACTGACGGGATTCAGGTGGGTGCGGTTCTCGATCGCAACGGGCTTCGCCCTTCACGCTATTACGTGACCAAAGACGACCTTGTTGTGATGGCGTCTGAAGTCGGGGTGCTCGACATCGAACCTGACCGCATTGCGCATAAAGGACGGCTCCAACCGGGACGAATGTTTTTAATTGATACGAAAGAAGGGCGAATTGTTTCGGATGATGAGATAAAAGAGACAATCACAAAAGAGCATCCTTACCGTAAATGGCTGAACGAGAATTTAGTCAAATTGGAAGAAATACCAGCAGCCACGGTTGCACAAGTGCAAGACCATCAGGCCGTGATCAGGCGTCAGATGGCTTTTGGTTATTCCCAGGAAGATTTAAAATTTATCCTTGGACCCAGCTCATGTAATGGAGTTCAACCTTTGGGTTCGATGGGTGATGATACTCCCTTGGCTACCCTGTCCGATAAGCCGCAACTCCTTTATAATTACTTCAAGCAATTATTTGCCCAGGTTACCAATCCCCCTATCGATGCGATTCGCGAAGAGATAATAACTTCGACGGAAACGACGATTGGCTCGGAGGGTAATTTGCTCGACCCTCAACCGGAAAGTTGCCGGCAGATTAAACTGAAGTGTCCTATTTTAAAAAATGACGAATTGGATAAGCTCAGAAATTTAGAGCTCGAGGGATTTAAATCTGCCACGCTGCCTATCCTCTTTAATCCTCGCGATGGAGGTAGAGGGCTGGAAGCCGCGATGAAGGAACTTTGTAAAAGGGCTAGCAAGTTTATCAATGACGGTGTCAACATTCTTATTCTTTCCGATCGTGGGATCAGTCCGGAAAATGCGGGCATCCCCGCACTGCTTGCCGTTTCAGGTTTGCACCACCACTTGATTAACGAGCGATCCCGGACACGTGTTGGTTTGGTTCTGGAATCTGGAGAGCCTCGCGAGGTGCAACATTTCTCACTTCTCGTGGGTTATGGCGCGGGTGCGATTAACCCCTATCTCGCTTTCGAATCACTCGAAGATATGATCCAGCGCGGTCAATTAAAAGAGATTGCATATGAGAAGGCAGTAGCCAATTACATTAAAGCATCAGTCAAAGGAATCGTTAAAACGATGGCCAAGATGGGCATCTCAACGATACAAAGCTACCGCGGGGCACAGATATTTGAAGCGGTCGGACTGAATAGTGCGGTAGTTGATAAATATTTTAAATGGACCGCTTCACGTGTTGAAGGTGTAGACATTGATGTCTTGGCAAAAGAAGTGTCAATGCGTCATCGACGCGCATTTCCCGATCGCGATACAGGAGATAAAGTGCTCGATCCGGGAGGGAAATATAGTTGGCGAAAAGATGGAGAATATCACCTTTTCAATCCTATGACTGTGCATCGCCTACAGCGAGCATGTCGCACGAATGATTACACAGTCTTTAAAGAATATGCGGATTTGATAAACGATCAGTCCGAGCAGATGTGCACCCTTCGTGGACTATTGGAGTTTAAGTATCCACCAAAGCCAATCCCGATTGAAGAAGTCGAATCAGTTGAATCTATCGTAAAGCGTTTTAAAACCGGCGCCATGTCCTATGGTTCGATCAGTAAAGAAGCGCATGAATCGCTAGCCATTGCGATGAATAGAATCAATGGTAAAAGTAATACCGGTGAAGGGGGCGAAGATCCCGCGCGCTATGTACTCGAACCCAATGGCGATTCAAAAAACAGTGCGATTAAACAGGTTGCCTCGGGTCGCTTTGGCGTAACCAGTTATTACCTTTCCAATGCACAGGAACTGCAAATTAAAATTGTCCAGGGAGCCAAGCCAGGTGAGGGCGGTGAGTTGCCGGGTTCAAAAGTTTATCCCTGGATTGCCAAAGTAAGATATTCAACTCCGGGAGTGGGACTGATCTCACCTCCTCCCCACCATGACATTTATTCTATCGAAGATCTGGGCGAATTAATCCATGACTTAAAGAACGCCAACCGCAACGCCCGGATCAGTGTTAAACTTGTTGCTGAAGTGGGTGTGGGTACTGTTGCTGCCGGGGTGTGCAAAGCGCACGCCGATGTCGTCCTTATCAGTGGCTTTGACGGGGGAACCGGTGCATCACCGCTTTCGAGCATTAAACACGCGGGAGCTCCCTGGGAACTGGGATTGTCAGAAACGCATCAGACACTTGTTCTCAATAATTTACGAAGCCGCATCGTGGTGGAAGTCGATGGGCAGTTAAAAACAGGACGCGACGTCGCGATAGGTTGCCTGCTAGGGGCGGAAGAGTTCGGATTCGCCACCGCTCCCTTGGTTGTCATGGGCTGCATCATGATGCGGGCTTGTCACTTGAATACCTGTCCCGTAGGCGTGGCTACGCAAAACCCCGAACTGCGAAAAAAGTTTACCGGGAATCCTGATCATGTGGTCAATTTTATGCACTTCATAGCTCAAGATTTACGTGAGTATATGGCGAAACTCGGTTTTCGAACGATAAACGAAATGGTAGGTCGCTCAGATATGCTGGATAAGAAAGAAGCAGTCGATCACTGGAAAGCCAAAGGATTGGATTTCTCGCATATCCTTTATCAACCGGATGTCCCCGCCTCCACGGGTCGCTACTGTCAGATTTCACAGGATCACGGACTCGAGAAGTCCATGGATTTACGATTGCTCTTAGATATTTGTAAGCCGGCATTAGAACAAGGTAAGATGGTCAATAGCACGCTCCCGATCAAAAATACAGATCGGGTTGTCGGCACGATCCTCGGAAATGAAGTCAGTAAACGCTACGGATTTGACGGACTGCCCGAGGACACTATTTATCTGAATTTTAAAGGTTCTGCGGGGCAAAGTTTTGGCGCCTTCGTGCCTCATGGTATTACCCTTAACCTCGAAGGCGATAGCAACGATTATACGGGCAAAGGGTTATCTGGTGGTAAAATAATCATCTATCCACCGGAGCAATCAACATTTTTGCCGGAAGAAAACACTATTATCGGGAACGTCGCATTTTATGGAGCGACAAATGGTGAGGCTTATATTCGCGGCATGGCGGGCGAGAGGTTTTGTGTTCGAAATAGTGGTGTCCATGCCGTAATTGAAGCGGTGGGTGACCATGGTTGCGAATATATGACGGGTGGGCGTGTCGTCATCCTTGGTCCAACCGGTCGTAACTTTGCCGCCGGAATGTCGGGGGGGATCGCTTACGTTTTCGATGAAGCAGGAGATTTCGCAAACCATTGCAATAAGGATATGGTGAGTCTCGATCGTTTGGACAACGACGAAGATATTAAGGAAGTGAGAACGATGATCGAGAAGCATGTCGCCTATACATCAAGTGATAGAGGCAGGAGCTTTCTTACTTCGTGGGATAGATTAGTGCCAAAGTTCGTCAAGGTAATCCCCAATGATTACAAGCGCTCGCTTGAAACGATGGCACGCGTATCGGCAAGAGGGATGAGCGGTGATGAGGCAGTGATGGCTGCATTCGAGGAGAATGCACACGACATAGCGCGAGCGGGCGGTAATTAATTTTACTTTTTAATATAATGGGTAACCCTACGGGATTTCTAGATTTTCAAAGAGATGCGCTGAAGCACCGGGCTCCGCGGGATCGAGTCAGTGACTGGGATGAATTTCATCTGCCGATGCCGGAAGATAAGCTGAAAGAGCAGGGTGCGCGCTGCATGGATTGCGGCATTCCATTCTGTCATTCAGGAATGACCTTGTCCGGTATGGCCAGTGGTTGTCCCATAAATAACCTTATTCCCGAATGGAATGATCTTGTTTATAACGGTCAATGGCGTGAAGCGCTCGACCGTTTGCATAAAACGAACAATTTCCCCGAGTTTACCGGACGCGTTTGTCCCGCCCCTTGCGAGGGATCATGTGTTCTCGGCATCATTGATCCCCCGGTAACGATTAAAACTATCGAGCAGGCGATCATTGATCGCGGATTTGAGGAAGGGTGGGTAACTCCCCAACCACCTGCAGTGCGCACGGGTAAAAAAGTAGCGGTTGTCGGTTCAGGACCCGCAGGTCTCGCTTGTGCAGATCAACTCAATCGAGCGGGGCATACCGTAACCGTGTATGAACGTGAAGACCGAATCGGGGGACTGCTCATGTATGGCATCCCTAACATGAAGTTGGATAAAACAAAGGTGGTGCAACGGCGGGTCGACCTGCTGAAGGCTGAAGGTATTGAATTCGTTACACAAGCTGAGGTCGGTAAAAATATTTCTGCTCAAACTTTATACGATGAGTCGGATGCAATTGTTCTTTGTGGCGGTGCGACTAATCCTCGTGATCTTCCCGTTGAGGGTCGTAATTTAAAAGGTGTTCATTTTGCGATGGAATTTCTTGCCGCGAACACGAAGGCATTACTCAACGGCGTGCAGACAACGCTTTCCGCGCTGGGAAAGGACGTCGTGGTTATTGGAGGTGGCGACACCGGAACCGACTGTGTTGGAACCTCGCTTCGTCAGCGCTGCAGAAGCCTCGTCCAACTGGAGATTTTACCCAAGCCCCCGCTTGAACGGGCATCGGACAATCCCTGGCCAGAGTGGCCTAAAGTCTATCAACTGGATTATGGTCAGGCCGAAGCTTCAGCCTTGCAGGGTAGTGATCCCCGTGAATATTCCATAATGACGAAAAAGATGGTGAGTGATGCAGAGGGAAATGTGCAGGAACTTCACATCGTTCAGATCGAATGGGGGAAAGACGAAAACGACCGATTCGTACCCAAGGAAATAGCGGGTACTGAAAAGGTATTGCCGGCTCAGCTCGTCCTTCTTGCGATGGGTTTTCTCGGGCCGGAAGATACCGTCCTCTCAGATTTGAAAGTGGAGCGAGACGAGCGATCAAATGCAAAAGCTGAGTACGGAAAGTTTGCGACGAACATCGAGGGGGTATTTGCGGCGGGTGATATGCGACGCGGCCAAAGCCTTGTCGTGTGGGCGATCAATGAAGGGCGCGGCGCGGCGCGTGAATGTGATCGCTATCTGATGGGAACGACGGATCTACCGTAGCAGGCTTTACGCGGATATGCGTATAAGCGAAGATGGGTGAAAGCGGAAACGTTTGAATGCGAAATGAGTATAAGCGGTGATGCGGAAGTAACCTAGAATTTTACGCAACCTGGTTAATAGATCATGAACCAATCCGCATCCACACATTATCGCTTTCTCTCATTCACCTATCTTTTAGCGCGTCGGACATCTTTTGAACTCTTTTAGTAATGATCTCTAATGGGATGCCCGCTTCAATCCAACTCACACCCCGTTCAGCCCACTCTTTAATAAGATCGATTTCCGCGGGGATTGAAGTGCCCACGGGTATACCCGCCTGCTTAGCCTTATCCAACACGGTGTCCACGGCCTTAAGCGCGTCTGGATGGCGAGGTTGACCGGGATATCCCATCGAGCCCGCGAGATCATTGGGACCGAAAACGATCGATGTGATTCCCGGCACTGCCAGGATTGATTCTATATCGTTGACCGCATCGATGTGTTCAATCTGCAAAATAATGATAATCGTTTCATTTGCTTCTTTACAGAAGTCCGGCCCTTTTCCTGATTGCGAATAAAGTGCCGCTCGTCCGGGACCGATACCCCTGATCCCGTCCGGAGGGTAGAGGCATGAACTCACGGCGAGTTTAGCGTCTTCTACCGTTTGAATCTGTGGAAAGATGATGGCGTCTGCGCCGGCATCTAATACCGGTTTAACAAGGACAGGATTCGTCCATGCTACTCTGACTAATGCGGCAACGTCAGAATTTCGTGTCGCCATAATTAAATTGTCTACCGTTTCAATGGTGATCGCAGGGTGCTCCATGTCGATCCACAGGAAGTCGATATCTGTCCCGTGCGCGAGAAACTCAGTTAGCAGAGCGTCACCTCCCGGATTGGAGCCCGTTCCAAAACATACGGTATCACTTTTTAATTTCTCTCTAAAGATTTTAGCGTTTTGCATGCAGTTACTTTCTCAGAATTAACAATGAGCTTTATATCAGTATTATATTTATGTCTGAGTACTGATATTAATTCTCTTGTTATCGCTTATGGTGAAATTATTTTCGTACGTCATCGGTCATTTGCTTAAGTCCGTTTAAGAAAAAGGAAACGACCGCCCCCGTCGATATCCAGCGGCAACCTCTGGCTGCCCAGTCCCTCGCAATCTCGAGGTCATAGGGAATGGAAACACCCACTGGCATACCTACTTTATTGGCGGCTTCAAATATCCTGTCTACCGTCTTCAAAACTTCTGGATGGCGTGGCTGTGCGGGATACCCTAAAGAAGCCGATAAATCGTTCGGTCCGATGACGATTGTCGTGATGCCTGGGACATCGAGAATGGCTTCCAAGTCATTCACCGCATCGATATGTTCGATCTGGACTACGATAACAACTGATTCATTCGCTTCTTTTATATAGTCCGGTCCCGTTGATTGCGCATAAAGTGCGGCGCGATTGGGGCCATAACCACGAATACCTTCTGGCGGATAGAGACAGGCGCTCACTGCCATGCGCGCTTCTTCGGCGCTGCGGATAAGCGGTGTAATGATGCCGTCGGCACCGGAGTCAAGCACAGGTTTTATCAGAACATGATCATTCCATGGCACACGAACAATGGTAGGTAGATTTGAGTTTCTGGTAGCCATAATATGATGGTCGACAGTCTCAATTGTAATAGAAGCATGTTCCATTTCCACCCATACGAAATCCAAAATGTTACTTCTCGCTAACATCTCTGTCAGGGCAGGTTCGGTTTTACCTATGTGCGTGCCAAGGCACAGCTTGTCTCCTTTTAACTTTTCTCTTAATAATTTTGCATTCTGCATACCGCTTGGATCCGTGTGAGTGTTGATTTTAATAGAAGATGGACGACTTCTTGATGCGTTAATATTATATCTTATGTCAAATCATTTCCCTTTCGAATATTCACATTATCAGGTATTTGTGTTGATTCTACAGAACATCACTATCGTTCGAGCAGCTTATAAAATTTGGAATAATTACGCGTCCAACCATCTCCCATTTTAAATATCCGCTAAAATTGAGTAATCACAGAACTATTGCGAATGCGTGTCGACGGCGTGAGCTCAGAACCATGATATTATTGAAATTCGATCAAACCGAGAAAGATACTTACCCCAATGCTTGTAATTCTATTAGCATCCAGTCATAATTTTAAAATGAGAATACGTCATGTAGGTTCATTCATTCTGCTGGCATGGCTTATCATCGCAGCATCCGGTTGCACCCATGTAAAAGTGACTGAGCAGAGACTGGTCTCCAAACCTAATATGCTCTTTTCCGATTCCCCCGTGTTTAATTACCAGTCGCGTTTTATTTCTCAAATTGAGCCAGGATCTGCGTCTGATGGCGGTAGTCAAGGCACGGGTTGTACGACCTGCCAGTAACTTTTAATTATGAAGGCTCAAGCGCTAAGGTCGATGATCGGCTTTTGCCTCGGAGTGGGATGGGGGATAATCTCGCTCGATGCAAACACCACTTCGCTTTTTGAGCTGTCACGTTGGCAGAGTGAAGAAAGCGTAAAACTCAATGATTATCGGGGTGGTATTGTTGTCCTTGATTTTTTTGCTTACTGGTGCGTTCCCTGCCTCACAACCTCTGCCGATTTAGAAGACAATATCCAAAATTATTATTCTGAATGGGAGGGAAATCCCCAACGCGTCCCGATTCGTGTCATGTCGATGAATATCGAAGCCTCTTTTCCAAAGAAAACAGAACAATTTATAAATAAAACTGGGGTTAGCTTTGTTCTCAATGACACCAACGGAGCTGTTTATAATAATTTCCATGGCACCGGACTCCCTTTCCTTGTCATTCTAGATGGAACTTCTGCCTCAACCCAGGGTGATGGTTGGAAGATAGCTTATCAACATGCAGGTTATGAAGGGTCGGCCAAAATTCGTACGATAATTAATACCATAGCCGATAGTCAAATCTTAAGCACACCATCGAACGAGCAGATTATTAACCCTGAAACGCCGCCTATTCCATCACCAAAAGTATCCAATGAATCTGATCACGACAAGCGGGTAAACAATATCCCTGAAATAGATACATCCATTGTTCAATTAGAGGACCAGCAGGAGCAACAAAGCTTGAGGACAACTTTAAGCGGAGATCTTTCACGTATTGATCGTCGGGATCGTAGGACAATAAGAACTCACTATCTTGAACCATCGGTCGAAGTTCTCTGGTCTTCAGACATCATCCTCGTAGATAATAATCTTGATTATCGAGTAACAGGACCAAATGCCGATTTTGGTCTGGGTGTTTCTTACGGAATTATAGACATTGACTATGAACCATTCGCAACTGCTGACATTGTCGGGTTTCCTACCCATCTTTCTGAGGGCAGCCCCTCTTTTCTTCTAAGCTACAGTAGAAACCTCAACCCGACTATAACTTTATCAGCAACGGCGGGGGGCTATAAAGGTTTTACCGATCATCGTTCTCTCTGGCTGGATGAATATTACCGTCAGCAGTTTTCCGGTATTGAAGGGGACCTTGCTGCTGATCCTCGCGGCATTAATTTTTCCCTCGGATTGCGCTGGGAGTATATACCGAGTAACGGATTTATCGAAGTAACCGGGTCATACTCTGAAGATAATATTTCACCCGGCTATGAAAGGGTACTATTTGAGCCCCTGTTCCGCGGAATCGACTTTCTCAAAAGCTCATCGATAGGGGTGAATTTGGAAAATGTGCTAACACCCCGACTTCGGTCTCTTCAGCAATTTTAATTCATCGATACTACCTCACGTGAACTGAGGTTTTCGTATCAAGGTTCGCTTAACTGGGCAATAAAAGAAAGTTGGGTATTGCGCACGGTGGGCGGAGCAACAGTAGAAGATGATGCAAATAGAGGAACCTTTAATTCCTACTCTGTCGGTTTAAATTTGGAGTATGACTGGAACGAAACATGGTTTCTAAGTGTTGCGGCACGCTACTATCAAGATAATGGACAGATTGAAGAATCGCTGCTTGTCGACAGCGGCGTACCGCCACTCCATACATTTCAAAGTGGAATTACCTTACGCTGGCAGGGTGAAAAACCTTCATTTAGAATCATCGCTCAACCCTACTTTACTCGGTTCGATAATTTGGAACAAGATGTAGAACCATTTGCCAATCTCTATGCTGATCGGGACTGGGCGCTATTGGGGGTTACCTATTCTCGTAGTTTTTAACAGGCGATATTCACCGAATGTTGAGAGCGAATCATGAAATCACACAGCAAATGTTGTTGAAGAGAGTTATTGTGAAAAGAGGGAATAAATCCGATCGCTTAAGCATCTAGACTTCAAAGAGTTTAGTTGAAAAATTTAGGTCTGAAGCGTTATTATTCTCAGTGATGGTAATAGCATTAATATTATAATGATTCTGCGAATTGAGTTAAAAATATGTGTAGCTTTTATAGGCGCACTTTCTTTGCTTCATGTCGGATACGGGAATGTTGTTTTTACCGGCACAAAGGGAAGCGTGGGTATCAACGCGCCCATCCCCGTGTCTGGTCGTGTGATTATTAACGATATCGATGCGCAGGATAATGGAACGCCCTTTCTTCTTTTAGATGAAAGCTCGTCTATTTCCGATCCCTTGGGATCAGAAAAAAGTATTAGAGTTGCGGGTGGTTATCTTTCTCAATCTAATGGAAAAGCAATCATTATCGCTCCAGATACCAGTGTCGATGCTGGATTTTCAATATTATTTCGCAGAATAACTTCAAGGCGGATGGCACCCCTCTGCCACCGCTAACGATCTCAGCAACTTTTACCAATACCCAAGACACCCCCATTTCTGTATCCTCGGAAACCCAAAACTTTTAGGCGGATATGCAGGGCGCGACTAAGCGCGACGTGTTAAGTAAGAGGGTTCTGGGTTCACGGTTAGGATGCAAAATAATCCTAACGATTTCAGGTTTACTGATTTTCTAGTCCTCCGACTTTCCGGTCCTCCGGATCTCTCCTTAATCTATTTCCGTGTTTTCGGGTGGTACTATCGGAGCGGGAGCGGGTTCTTTTTTCACCGGTTTCTTTACTTCAATAAGTTCGATTTCGAATATTAACAGTGAACCTGCGGGGATTTTGCCCTTTGACCGATTTCCATAGCCGAGATTAGGCGGGATATAGAGTTTGGCCTTACCTCCTTCGCGAAGCAATTTTAAGCCTTCCTTAAAACCGATGATTACGCCACTCATATGAAAACTGGCAGGAGTTCCGCGATCTCGTGAACTGTCAAACACTTCACCATTAATGAATGTTCCATGGTAATGGACCATGACATTATCCGCCGCGGTGGGCATTTCTCCGCTCCCATTTTCTATAATTTCATAGTATAAACCACCTTCCGTTTTTGCTACTCCACGAATGTCAAGCTCAGCAAAATAAGCGCGATTAACATTAAGCCGTGCTTGCACGGCTTCGTCATCGAATCTCGCTTGTTTATCTTGAAAAGCCTTTGCTTTACTTCCCACTAATTTTTGAATCGTAGGTAACATCTGTTGAAGATTTTCCGGTTCCTCCGTGCTAAGTGCCCCTTGCCGCATTCCTTTAAGAATGTGATCGATCTCCTCTTCCGTGTAGCCCATATGGAGTCCCGTCTGTCGGGAAATCATCCAGCCGTAAACCTCGAACGCTTCATTGTCACTTATTGCCGCATCCGTTTGTGTCGATGCGTTGTCACTTGCTTCGGCTGCATCGTTCTGAGCAAAGGTGATTGGTAGAACCAACAATAAGCTGGCGGTATAAACAGAAATTATTTTAAAAGCGTATTTATGAATCATAATTTGCGAAATTCACACAATCCCGACTGGGGGTCAATTCATTAGTATAGTCTGAATATCGTTTGTGCTTAAGATAATTTTCATCTCTGACTGACAGGCGACGAGTGATGATCTATATTTTGTGTAAAAATTGTTTGAAAGAACTATTAAAAAGTGAATACTCTTTAACTTAATATTTTATCTCATTTACTCTCAATGTTTCCTTAGGACTAAATGTTTTTCATATTTTTATTTTAAAATTATTTAAGTCTCTTATTATTAATGAAAATGACCTTTACCGATTCATTGTGGAAAAGCATAGGTCCGACCTATAATTCTATTTTAAAGCACCCATTTATTCTTGGATTAACGAGCGGTGAGTTGAGCGAAGACGCATTTCGCTTTTATGTTATCCAGGACGCCCTTTATTTAAAAGATTATGGGCGCGGTCTCGCTCTACTTGGGGCGCGCAGTGACGATGATGAAGACTTGATGATGTTTAGCGAGCATGCCAAAACGGCTATCATTGTAGAACGGGCCCTACATAAAGGATTCATCGACGCTTGGGGTTTAACTTGGGATGACGTAGAAAATACAGAACCTTCCCCTAATTGTCTGCTCTATACCTCCTATTTGTCACGTGTTGTTTATTCGCGTCCCTACTATGAAGCTTTAGGCGCTTTTTTACCCTGTTACTGGATTTACTGGGAGGTGGGTAAAGCCTTGCTTGACCAGGGTTCACCAAATAAGCTCTATCAACGCTGGATCGATACCTATGCGGGGGAGGAGTTCGCGCAAACTGTGCGGGATATGCTCGCAACCGTTGAGCGCACTTGTGAATCGCTTAACTCCGGACAGAAGGAAATAGTAGCAAAGCATTTTGGTATGACTGCGAAGTTTGAATACTTGTTTTGGGATATGGGGTATAGCTGTCAACAATGGCCGGTATAAATATAATTGAAATAAACATGCGTTAAATAGTTCTTATAAAATGTAACCCTTTTTATTTTATGTATACTAACTTATTAAATAGATCATTTTTTCTGATAGCCGCTTTCATTGCGGTCGGTTTTCTCAGCTCTGTTTCTACTCCTTTGTCGGGAGAAGAGATTGCTGAGTTTGATGCCCTCATCGATAAAATCTTCAGTGGTGAAATTAAAGACGAGAATATTTTCAATGAAAAACTTGAGCATGCGCGCAAGCTGGGCGCGTCAACACAGCTGCTGACGGAAGCCAGAATGCTTTTCCATATTGTGAATCAGGATTATGAAGGGTTATCTTCTTATTTACCTGAGATTGACAAAGAATCCAATAACTGGGCACCCGACGAAAGTAAGATATTTCGTGATACGGAAAGTTACCAGGGTATGCGATCGGCCATACATGCTTATGATGCGCAAACCAAAAATGATATAGATGCTTTTGAAACATATTCAAAAAATGCATTCTGGCTTGATCCACGGTTAGCCCCGCTTTTGACAACTTGGATTCAGGATCACCGAAGAGTTAGTGTCATGTCGAATATTCAAGTCCCTTTTGATATGAATATTCAGCATTCTAATGGGGACACGACTACACTGGGTTCCCTTGTTAAAGAAAAGAAAGCCCTGTTGCTTGATTTTTGGGCTACCTGGTGCGGCCCCTGCATAGCCCTTATGTCTGCATTAGCAGAAAAAGCGGAAATACTCGAACCTCAAGGTATTCTCGTGGCGGGGATGAACACGGAATCGGTTAGTAAAGCGGAGCAATTCAGGAAGGAAAAAAAGATCAATATAACCTGGCTTGTGGAGCCCGATAAAAATCCATTGAGTCAACTTTTTATGATCGATTCGATACCTCGCATGGTCCTGATCGATAACGAGGGTCATGTCCTCTTCAATGGACATCCCAATGACCCCTCCCTTCATGATGCGCTCGCCAAATTAGAGGTGACTTTATAAGTGTCTATAGCGATTGCAGCCATGCGCTGTTCTCCTTCATCTC
>Ga0114996_10002868_pt1 | contig 21889 bp, 13 predicted proteins | sample ArcticOcean_MG_C_4_FD_87039 | JGI IMG/M metagenome (GOLD analysis project Ga0114996, IMG submission 87039) | Marine microbial communities from western Arctic Ocean - ArcticOcean_MG_CB4_134 | ecosystem: Environmental > Aquatic > Marine > Oceanic | place: Arctic Ocean: Canada Basin | collected... | reverse complement strand
GAAAACTACACCTACCGCCAGACCGTGAAAATCTTCGAATACGACGAGCTGGGCGGCATTCGCGGCAAGTATCATGTGGTCGCCGATATCATCTTCGGAGCCAAAGGCGATCGAACCGAGCGCGTCACCTACGCTCCGGTGCCGACGCTGAAGAACATCATCATGACCCCGGAAGACCTTGAGGATATCCGCTCGGTCCAGCCTTTCGTGATGACCAACAAAGACCTCCCGAACTACGACGTTCGGTATCTGGGACCTCAGAGTGTCGATGAGATCGAGACCTACGTCTTTTCGGTGAAGCCTAAGAAAATGATCAAGGGGGAGCGCTATTTCGTGGGGCAGATCTGGGTCGATCAGCGCGACCTGCAGATCGTCAAGACGGACGGCAAGGCCGAGGGTGTCCTCAGGAAAAAGGGGGACCAGCAGTTCCCGCAATTTGAAACCTACCGCGATCAGGTGGACGGGAAATACTGGTTTCCCGTCTATACTCGGGCCGATGACACGCTGCACTTCAAGAGCGGCGATCAGAAGATCCGCATGATCATCAAGTACGAAGACTACAAGCAGTTCAAGAGCGATGTCGACATCAAATTTGGCGGCATCATCGACGACACGGCGACCGAACAGCCCAAAGCGCCCGAACCCAAGTAGGCGGAGTCGGCGACGTGATCAGGTGCGTGGTGCGCCGATAGGCAGTCGGCGCATTTGGCGCGGCTCTCTATTCTGGCAGGCAAGGATGCCTGCCCCACGTCTCGGTTCGTCGGCTTCAGGACAGAATACGGATGGTCTCGGGAATCGTTGTGCGCTCGCCCAGGCGCACGGCCTTGGTCACCAACCCCAGTTTGACTCCCGGATGGCGAATCAGCTTGGCGACTATCACGATATCCGCATCCAGCTTGGCGATCCGGTGATCCTGTTCGGCTTGGTTGAGAGGCGCCAGTTGCTCGGCCACGCTCCAAGCGAAGTCGCGGGCCCGCCCCATGCTGAAATTGATGATCTTGTCCTCGGTTCCGCCCAAGAACCGGTTGAGTATTCTCAGCGGCGCCCAAATTTCGGCCAGCTCGTTTTGGACATCGCCTACCAAAGCGGAGAGAATCGTGTTGATTCGGTCGAAATCTGGGCGGAGAGATGGCAGCTGCGACGCCGGGACCGTGCGTGCGGCGGCGATGCCTAAGTCGAGATTGATGTGCGCGTTCATGCCCAGCAGTAGATGCTGCAGCACGATCGGCCAGAACTGATCCGTTACGGCGAATGCGTAGCGCCAGGCAGCGCTGGGCTCGCCCCCGGCGCGCCACTGCTCGACGGCGTCCAAGTAACGGTTGGCAAAGATAACGTCGAGCCGTTCCATTCGCGGCCCGTCCTCGAAGAAACCGTCGTCGATACCCTGTTTCACTTTGACGGTGACTCTTCGATACAGCGCCGCGAAATAGCCGGCCCGTGAGTTGTTGTGGTCAGCCCAATCGATGATTGCAGTGAGGCGATCGATGACCTGGTCTACAGTTTCGGCGGGTTGTGGCATTAGCGCAGGGGACTGAGCTGGCGAAGCAGATTCCGCAGCGTAGGGAACTGGCTAGTTAAAGGATCCAGCAACCAGCGGATGATTGGCATGGACGCTATGTTTAGAATATACGGGCTTGTGAGCAAGCCCTCAAGCTCGATCGCTCAGGGCTTCGTATGAAATTCTCACGCATCACTGTAAATGCCGGACACGATGCGGTCCACACGAGCGACGACAACATGCACTCCTAGCCCGCTTTTCTCACCGCCTGACGGGGGAAGTGCGCGATAGGGCCGCCACTGCTTCGTTGCGCTTGCCCCGAACGATTGGGCGTCGCCGCGTTGCGGCGATGGACCGGCAAGATTGCCGGTCCCTACGGCGGGCGGATCGTACTGACGGGCCTCTCACGCACTTCGCCTCGCCATCCGATGAGAAATGCGGGCTAAAACCCGTACCGCAACTGGAATTCCATCACTCGTGCACCGACCAGCACGCTTGAGATGCGCCCAAATTGCGGCGAGCCAATCGCCTGACTGCCCGCGAAAAATGACGGATGGTTCAAGAAATTCGAAATCTTGACGCCGAACAGAATCGAGTGGGTCTCCTTGAACTGGATGCTGCGGTCGACCGCTACGTCAAAGCCCAGCGCGTTGGGGCCCGAGAACATCCGTTGCTGCAAACTGCCCACTTCTCCGGGGCCGGGGTGCGAGAAGACTTGGCCGGCGAAGGGTTGTTCGCCATCCGCCGCGACACCGCTGTTGTCGCGCGGGCTGATGGCGCTCTGGTCAATGAAGAAGGGGCCGTCTCCGGTCATGCGCAAACCGACGATTTGGTCGAGTTCGCTCTTGATCAGCGATGTCGTCGCGGTATTTTTGAACGAGCGGGCCGTGCGGTTCAGCGTGCCGCGGCCCGACAGGATCGAGAGCGGCGCGCCCGACTGGTAAGAAAGGATCGAGGAAACAGTCCAGCCATCCATGAGCCACTGGAGCGGTTCGTAATTCCAGCGCTTCCCTTCCCCGAACGGCAAAGGCCAGACGAAATTCGCATTGAAAATGTGGGTTACATCGAAGTCCGCGCGGGCACGCTCAAGTTGCGGCTGCCGGATATCGAGGAACGGGTCGAAGCGAACCGTTGAGCCGCTGGAATCGGTCAGCACTTTCCCAAATGTATAGTTGGCCTGAAACAGCAAGCCGCTGGCCGCCCGCCGCCGAATTTCAGCCTGAAAGGCGTGATAGATGCTGTTGGAGAAATTGGTGATCAGGTCGGCGACAAAGGTGTTGGGGTTGGGACGGAAACGGGCATCGGGGCCGCTGAAGTCGTTAATGATGTAAAGCGACGCTAGGGCGCCTGGCTCGCCAGAACGGATGAGCCCTCTCACAGAGGGACCGGCGAGCAGCCCGCCACGATCCAGTCTCGGGAAGAATGAAAGCGGCTGGCTGCCAATGATCGCCGGGTTGAACACCGGGTCGAACTCCCCGCCCCGCTCCTGAGCCAGCAGTCCGTTTGAGCGCGCGCGCAAGAAATCGTCCAGAAAGCCGTTCTCGCGGATGACAACCTGGTTGAAGTCGAAGCCCCGATACAGCTTCGTCCCTTTGTTGCCGACGTAGCGAAGATCGACTACGGTGCTACGGAACACTTCGCGCTGAATGCCAAAGTTCCACTGCTGGACGTAAGGCGTGCGCAAGTTTGGATCGATGGCAAAGAGGGCGGATGAAGGGTTGATCGCCAGATTTTCGCTGGATCGGCGCGGGATCTTGAACTCCGGCACGTCGAACTCGGGAAGGTCCCCGCTGAGCCTGAGGTTCAGGTTGCGAGCGTTAGGAAATCCCTGCAACCCATCGTTGGCTCCGGTAGCGTTGTTGGCCGTCCCCAAGACTTCGTCGATGACGTAGTTGATGCTGTATCCGATCCGGAGAGCCGTTTTCCCGTCACCGAAAACGTCCCAGGCGATTCCCACATTCGGAGAGAAGTTGTTGAGATCCTTGCCGTGAAGGGGTCTCCCCACATCGCTGCCGGCGAAGTCGATTGTGGCATCCGACATCAGCGTCTCGACAACGCCGCCGGGCCCGATGACAGGACTCAGGATCAGCCCATCCCGCTCGTTGAAGCGCCCGATGTCCTCCCAGCGCACTCCAAGATTCAACGTCAGCCGGGGTTTGACACGCCAAGAATCCTGGACATAGTAAGACTGACTGTTCAGGCGAAAATTCCGCCGCAGTTCAGCGCCGGGAACAAAACCCGCCGCTCTCGATGGAACGTTGAACGTCTGAGACCCCGCGGAGACCAGCCCGGCCAAGGTGGAGAGCAAACTTTCCGCCCCCAAAAAATCGTCTCGAGAAACGCCGCCAGGGAAAAACCGCGTGCTCAAAGCGAACGGGCTGTCCAAACTCACACCGAGCGCAAAACCAGGCACGGTCCCCGCGCTGTCGAAGTTCTCAACGTAAACTCGCTGCGCCGAGGCGCCGAACCGAATGTTGTGGTCCCCTCTTTGGTGAGAGGTGTTATTCATGAAATTAAAGGTGTCGGTGTAGCGCCCCTGCGGCTGAAAATTCACCACCGGGTTGGTGAACATGAACCCGCCAATCAGGGGGCTCGTCGTATTCTCAAAGCTCCGAAATTCACCTGGCGCAAGATTGAAACCGCCTCGCAACTCGTTCGACCAAACCGGATTCGGGCTCCAGCGCCAGCCGACCGAGACGAGCTGCGCGTGGCTGAATTCCTTGATCACCGGAGTTCGATGAAAGCCGTTACCGATGTCGGGCCGGTCCGGCTCATCCAGCGCGTACTGGTAGGTTCCGCTGATCAGATGGTTGTCGGAGAGAACGTAGTCCAGGCGGCTGGTGGAGGCATCACGATCCCCGTTTCGCTGGGCCAGAAAGCGGTAGCCGGCGGTGTTGCGAAGCAGGTCAGGGTCGCTGTCACCCACGTCGAAGTTGTTGATTTCATCCGCGCCGGGGATCTCCGAGAGTATCCTGTCGGCCTCGGGGTCGCGGCCAATACCCGCGGCGCGCAGGACATTGATCTTCTGCACGCGGTTGTTATTATCCCGGTAAGTATAGATTCCTCGGCGGGCGTCGGGAGTCAAGATGACTCCATTGACGAGTGTTTGGGAACGCTGACGGTAGCCTTCGTAGTTCGTGTAGAACAGCAACTTATTTTTGAGAATAGGGCCGCCCAGCGACGCGCCGAACTGGTTCAGATTGAGAAATGGCTTGGGCAGCCCGGTGCGGTTGCTGAACCATTGATTGGCGGAGAATTTCGAGTTCCGGTTATGGGTATAGACGTTCCCGTGGAACTGATTCGTTCCCGAAGGCGTGCTGAAATTGACCTGCGATGAACCGCCTCCCACAGCGGAGTTTCCGTTCTGAGTCGTGATCGTAAACTCGCTGATTTGATCAATCAGAATCCGGTTGGGAATGAAATCCAGAGCGTTGGAGCGTATGAAATTATCTTGAATGTTGATGCCGTCGAGCGTCACGTTGCTAAAGGACGTCCGCATGCCGTTGATGACGGTCGGGGCCGCTCCGGCGAATGCCGATCCCGCTTCCAGAGCGATGAGCGCGATGGGACTTCGTCCGATGATCGGCAGGTGCTGAATCTGTTCCTTCGTGACCGTCGAGGTTAGCTCCGCGGTCGTGGTTTGCACCTGGGACACGCCGCCCTCCACTTCGACGACAAACGTGATGTCCCCGATCTCCAGGCGAATGGGCGGCAGAGAAGCTTCCGTGGCGACATCGACCTTGATACTTTGAACCACATGACGGCGGAAACCCGACATTTCGACTTCAACGGCATAGAGACCGGCGGGCAGGTCAATCGCCGTGTATCCCCCCGTGCCGCTGGTGACGACGGAAAAAGTGGCGCCCGACGCCTCGCCGCGGATGGTGACCCGCGCGGCTGGAATCGCTGCTCCGGTGGGATCGAGAACGGTTCCGGAAATACGGCCGGTTGCGGTTTGAGCGCGAACGAGCGGCGCACCGGCGGTGAGCGTGGCAAGCACAAGGGCCCACAAGCAAGAGCGCTCCAACAGCCGACGTGGTGCGAACAGCAGCTTCATTTGCCGGCTTCAAGCCTCAGGAAAAACAGAAACAGAATGGGAAACCCTCAACAGTGCGACCCTAACTCAAGAATAATGCAATTGAACAAGAGCCGGCGCGGGCCGCATTTCTCACTGCGTGACGGTTGCAGCACGTGACGAGAAAAACGGGCTCAGAAATGCGATACTAGACACAGTTTGCCGTATGCGATCGAGCAGACTCACGGATCGATTTCAGTAATGTTGTCATCCACGCACTACCGCCCGGGCAAGAGGAAGATTCTTGGATTGCCCGGCGCGATCGGAATTCTTCTTGTCATCGCTGGTGGTGCTTCGGCGGGTCCAGCGAGCAGCCCATGGAAGCAGCTCCGTCTCGAGCCCCAGCAGGTGGCTCTGGCGGGGCCGGGCGCCTCGCAGCATTTCGTCGTCACGGGCGTGGACTCTAGCGGCAACGAAGTCGACGTCACGGGCCGAGCGAGCGTCACCTCATCCGACCCGGAGGCCCTCGCCGTTGATTCGGAGCGGGCGGTTCTCCACGGCAGGTCACCCGGCAAGGTTCAGGTTCGTGTTGCGCTGGACGGCGTTTCCAGGCAGGTGCCGGTCGAAGTTCGCCCAGGGTCGAGCGACTTGCGGGTCAGCTTCTCGCGCGACATCGCTTCCATCCTGACGCAGCAAGGTTGCAATGGGTCCGGCTGTCACGGATCGCCCGCCGGACAAAACGGCTTCAAGCTTTCGCTTTACGGGGATGATCTCGCAGCCGACTACGAGATGATCCTGCACCAGCACGACGGGCGGCGGGTCAACCTCGACAACCCGCCCGAAAGCTTGCTCCTGAAGAAACCAACGTTCGCGATCGCCCATGGCGGCGGGCATCTGATGACGCCGGATTCCGAGCAATACAAGACGATCCTCGACTGGCTCGAACAAGGGGCGAACCTCGGCGATAGCGGCGCGCAGCTCACGAAACTTGAAATCTACCCCAGCCGCCGCATCCTGGTTGGTCGGGGCCGGGAGCAACAAATGGCGGTGCTCGGCCGCCTCTCGGATGGTTCAACGCGCGATATGACCGCTGAAGTGCGCTTCGTCAGCGGTGATGAGACGGTTGCCCAGGTTGGGCACGAGGGGACCGTTCGCGCCGCCCGCCCTGGGCTGACCACGGTCATGGCGCGCGCCATGGGGAAAGTCGCTACCGCGCGCATCGGCGTGATCGACTCCAGGCCGGGAATTGACTACCCGGATACGGCAAGCAACAACTTCATCGACGATCTCGTTTTCGCGAGGTTGCGCGAAATGAACGAACGTCCGGCGGCGCTGACCACTCGCCGCGAATTCGCCCGGCGGGTTTACCTTGACACGGTGGGGATGCTGCCAACGCCGGAGCAGTTGCATCGCTTCCTGAACGATTCAAGGCCCAACCGGCGCGCCCGGCTGATCGATGAGCTGCTCGACTCCGAAGACTACACGCGCCACTGGCTCGTCAAATTCGAGGACTGGTTTCGCAACAATCAGCTTCACTCGCAAGGCCGCTCCATGGGCGTCTTCAAGGATTGGGTTCGTGACTGGATTGGGTCCGATCGGCCCTACGATGAAGTGGTCCGAGAGCTGCTGACCAGTACCGGGGATACCATGGTCAACCCGGCCGCGAACTTCTGGCATCCCGCGACCGACTTCATGCTCAAGGAGTTCAGCGTCATCAAGGTGACGCCTTCGGTGACGCGGCTTTTCTTGGGTGTTCGGGTCGAATGCGCCGAGTGCCACAACCATCCGCTCGAGAACTTTACGCAGGATGATTTCTACGGGTTCGCGGCCTTCTTCAGCCGCCTCGGCGTCAAGCACGGCTACGGAGAATATCGCCGTACCTGGTTCTTGAAAGACGAAGGCGAGGTGGAGCACCCGGTCACCAAGAAGCCGATGGCGCCGAAATTCTTAGCCGGGACGCGGCCCGAAATCGCCGAAGACGCCGACCGCCGCCAGGTGCTGGCCGAATGGATTATTTCTCCCGAGAATCCATTCTTCGCCCGCGCCACGGTCAACCGCATTTGGCATGAGTATTTCCAAACCGGCATCGTCGAACCGTTCGACGATTTTCGCTCGACCAACGCGCCGAGCAATCCCGAGCTGCTCGACCGGCTGGCTGAGTATTTCATCGAGAAAGGCTATCGCTTCAAACCTCTGCATCGGCTCATTCTCAATTCGCGCACTTATCAGCTCAAGTCCGATAAAAGCGGGCAGACACCGCTCGAAAAGATGCTCTTCGCCAGCTATGCGCCAAGGCAGCTATCCTCCGAAGTGCTGCTTGACGCCATCGTGCAGACAAGCGGAGTCGATCATGTTTTCTTAGCGGCGGGCCCGCTGCAGACCTACCCCGCCGGGACGTCGGCGAAGGACATCTACCTGCCCGATGGGCCGGACTACTTTTTGCAAACCTTTGGCACACCGCGGCGGGATATTATCCAGGACCGCGCGAAGTCCCCCACACTGGCGAAGTCGCTGCATATGATGAACGGGAAGACTGTCCGCGAGAAGATCGAAGCAAGAGACAACGTTCTGGGGAAACTCATTGCCGCCGGTGCGAGCGATGCCGAGATTGCGGCTGAGCTTTACGAACGAGCCTATTCACGCCGGCCAACGGTTCAGGAGCGAGAGACCATGGCGCGTTTCCTAAGTGACGAAGCGGCGGCGGGGCGAGGGCGCCGGCGGGCGCTCGAAAACTTTTTGTGGGCGGTGTTGAACTCCAAGGAGTTCCAACTGAACTACTGACGGAGCTGGACATGCGGATCAGACATCCTCACATGAGAAACCCGAGCCGCCGCGACTTCATGAAAATTGGCGGCCTGGCCTTTGCCGGGCTCGATTTACCGAAACTGCTCGCCTCGGGCGGGCTCGGTAGTGAGAAGTCGTGCATCGTCTTTTTCCAGCACGGCGGGGCGAGCCAGCTCGATACGTTTGACCCGAAACCGGATGCTCCCTCGGACGTTCGCAGCAGCTTCAAGCCCATCTCGACCGCGGTGCCAGGCACGCGGATCTCAGAGCTGCTTCCGCAAACGGCGAAGCTGACCGACAAATTTGCCATCATTCGCTCGCTTCACGCGGTGGAAGCGATTCACGAGCGGGCGCGCCAGCACATGTTCAGCGGAACGCGCCCGCGCAACGAGCTATTGCATCCAAGCCTGGGCTCGGTGATGGCCAACGAATGGGGATCGAAGAACGGCCTGCCGCCCTTCGTGTCGATTCCCGAAAGCGATCTCTCGGCGGAAGCGGGTTTTCTCGGACCGACATATGATCCTTTCGTTACGGGAGACCCGAACGCAAAAACCTTTTCCGTCCGCGACCTGACCCTGCCCGCGGGTCTCACGCTGGATGAAGCAGGCGCGCGCACTCGCCTGCTTTCCTCGCTTGACGCGCAGTTTAGGCAGATCGAGGAATCGCCCATTGTCCAGAGCATGGATGCGTTTTTTCACAAGGCCTTCGATCTGATCTCGTCTCCCGCCGCGAAGAAAGCGTTTGATATTGGCGCCGAGCCCGAGAAGTTGCGCGAAAAGTACGGCCGTACGACAGTTGGGCAAGGCGCACTGCTGGCCCGGCGGCTGATTGAGGCTGGGGTGAGACTGGCGACGGTTTTCCAGTACGGGTATGACACCCACGTAAACAACGAGCCCACGAATAAAAGAATCGTCCCTGATTTCGATCGGGCCTTCGCCGCATTGATCGAGGACCTCGAAGAACGCGGACGGCTCGACACGACGCTGGTACTGGTGATCGGGGATTTCGGCCGCACTCCCAAAGTCAACTTTTCGGGAGGCCGGGACCACTGGCCGCGTGCCTGTTCGATCGCCCTGGCCGGGGCGGGCATCCAGGGCGGCGCGCTGATCGGTGCGACCGATGCCCACGCCTCGGACCCGATCGAGCGGCCGGTGACCGTCGAAGATGTCGGCGCCACGATCTACAAAGCCCTCGGCATTGACGGCAAGAAAATCTACATGGCCGGCGCCCGCCCGGTCGCTCTCAACAAAGAAGGCGAGCCCATCAACGAGCTGTGGAGTTAACCCGCGGCCGATGCAAGATGCGACGATACGCCCCCAGAATCGTGCGTTTGTTTTGTTCCGCCCCATCCGGGGCTCTCGCCTCGTGGGGGTTCTCACCGAGGGTTCCGCTTCGCTCTACCCTGGGCTATTCATCTCACGCCGCTCCGCGGCTAAAAAACTCCTTGCGCTCGCTCGCCATGCTGTTGCGGCTTGTCCCTGTCCTTCTGGTCTTTGGCTCCGCGGCGGCGTATGATCTCGCTAGTCCGCGAATCAGCGGTGTTACGCCGCTGGGAGGCCAGCGCGGCGCCACCCATACGGTCGAGCTTCAAGGCAACGACCTTTCCAACGTCCAACGGGTCGATTTCGACTGTGACGATCTGATTTGGGTAGAGACGGTTCACTCTAGCTCGGGGAGGCTGTCCGGCAAAGTTTCGGTTGCGGCCGGCGCTCCGCTGGGCCCGCATATTTTGAGAGTTTGGACGCTGGATGGGTACTCGACCGCGGCCATGTTCAATGTTGGGCAATTCGGCGACATCGCCGAGGTGGAGCCCAATGACGCGGTGAAAGATGCGCACCGGATCGAGGGACCGGCCGAAGTCCAGGGGGCTCTGAAACCATCGCACGACATCGACGTTTTCGCCATCCAAGTCAGTGCGGGCGAGCGCTGGAGCTTCGACCTGCGGTCGATCAAATACGGCTCTTCGCTGGAATGCAAGATGAGTCTTCTCGACGCCGATGGGCGCCGCATTGCCTACAACGACGACCGCGATGATTACGATGAAACGCCGTTCATCGAACACGTCTTTGAGGAGCCGGGAACTTACTTCATCCTGCTGGATCAGTATCGCGGACCTCGCGGATTCCGCCTCGGGACTGACGCCTCTTACGCACTGCGAGTTTCCAAACTGCCGTCGCTGCAATACGCGGCTCCGCTCGGCGCGCGCGTTGGGACCACAACGAAAATTCGGCTGGGTGGTTCGGCGCTGGCATCGATCGAGGGCGTCTATCTGACCGAAGTTCGCGCCGCCGAGTATGCGCGGATGACTTATCCCTACACGATGCCGATCCGAATCGGTGAGGATCCGCCCACGGCAGCCGATCTGGCGCGTATCGACGGCAAGGTTCTCGAAAGATCATCGGAGGGCGTCACGGCGGAATTCGAGGTCCCCGGTGACGCTCGGACGGGTCTATGGAAGCTGTGGGCCGCGGGTACGGAGGGAATTGCCGACGGCCCTTTGATCGAGCTGACCGGCCTGCCCGAGTATACAGAAGCGAACGCGGGGAAAGGCAACTGGCGGCAAGGCCCCTACGTCATTAACGGCGGTCTTGGCGGCGAACACGAGAAGGACACTTACGAGATCCAAGGCGCTGCCGGTGAGCCGTTGCATATTTGGGCACTGGCCACGCAGCTCGGGATTCCGCATCTGGACCCGGTCATCATTTTGCGTGACGAATCAGGGAAGAAACTGGCCGAAAATGACGATACCGTCGGAGCCTACGGAACCCTCATAGGGAACCCGGATAGCACGCTATTCTACACGCCGGAAAAAAATCAACTCCTCCAGTTGACCGTTGAGGACCGCACGATGCGGGGCGGGCCGTCTTATCAGTACCGCCTCCACGTGGCGAATGAAAAACCCGCCTTCCAGCTTTTCACCACACCGGAGAACTTTTCGGTGGCACGCGGGGGGGCCGCCGAGATCACTGTCTACATGGCCCGCGAACAGGGTTTTGACGCGGAAGCGACGATCTGGTTCGACGACATGCCCGCCGGGATCGAAACGCCGCGAGGCAAGTTCCGTGCTGACCAAACATTCGAGCCCAACGCCGACGGCGCCGACATGATCATTCCGCAAATCAAGGTTCGCATCGAAGTGCCCGAGAGCGTCGAGGCGGGCGTCTATCCGATCCGTGTTTTCGGTGTCGCGACGGCGGATGAGTTAGCACCGGATCGCCGAGTGATCGAAGCCAATACGAATCTGATGATGGGGCCACTGCTGGATCTTTGGAATTGGGTGCGGCGGCCACTGCCTGAAATCACGATGACCGTGGTCGAGCCGACGGATGTGCAACTCTCGCTGGAGAGCAGGTCGCTGACCCTGGAGCAAGGCGAGTCCGGGGAAGTGAAACTCAAGGCTGTGAATCTGCCTGATGGCAGCCAGATAGTAGCACGGAATTTGCCGACCGGCGTCTCATATCGCGTTACCAGCCACGATGGTGATCAGATCGCCGTGCAAATCGAAGTCGGCGACGGGGCGCGGCTCGGACCATCCAAGTTTTCAGTCGAATCGAAAGTTGATGGCCGCTGGGTGTCGGCGGGGTTGGTTCAGTTGGTGATCAAGGAAGCCGCGCCGGTTGAGTCAGCATCGCGGTAGCTGACTCGGAGGATCGAATTGGTCAGTAGTTGGAACCTTGAAGTTTACGCGGTCATGGATAAGACTGACAAGTTCAACCGTGTTGCCCGCGGTGAATATGACCTGATCACCGAACCGTCAGTAGATGCTTCGCTGGCAGCGAAGACACCCGGAGTCGCGTTCGGTGGTGGACAAGGACTGGCGGCGGCTTCGCGGTAGAGAGTCTGGCCTGTCACGCCCTTAACGAACGACAAGGGCGAATAGCTCCCGTCCTTCAAGAACTTCTGAACTAGTCATGGGAGCCCGAGCATACCCGCCACTAACACCGTCAGAAGTAGTGGGTATATTGAACGCTCTTCAATTCAAGTTCAAGCGGCAGGCTGGCTCCCATGCGCACTATGAACGACTGCCCGATGAGGAACTCGACGAGAGAAAGATCGTCACGGTGGACATGACGCATTCACAGTTCAGTGTGCGCATGATTAAGAGCATGATCAGCCAATCAGGATTCAAGAGACATGAATTCTACAAGGCAACCAAAGGGACAGCAAAGAAGATCTAGCCCGCATTTCTCACCGGCTGACGGGCCAAGCACATGAGAGGCCCGCCAGTACTTCGTTGCGCTTGCTCGCCGTGCTCAACGGACCGTAAGAGTACGCCTGCGCTCGTCAAGCGGCGCGCGCCTCGTGCTGACAGGCCTCTCATGCACTTTGCCTCGCCACCCGATGAGAAATGCGGGCTAGGGACAGTGCTGCAAATGTCCATCAGGTTCGCGGCCTGGCACGAATTGCATCGGCGTGCTATGCCGAGAACGGCGAATTCTCTGCCTAAGGGAGTGCCAGTGATAGCGCAGACGATGGCCTAGTGGCGAAGGGCGCAGGACCAAGCCACTTGTATCACCTTCAAAAGCAACAGTTAGGTAGCCCTCCATGGCCTCCTGCAGGTGTGCAATCGCCTCTTCCGGGGTCTGCCCTTCTGTGATCAGGTTCAAGTCAATGCATTCCGCCACGTAGATCGGGCCAGATTTGTAATGGAGCGCTCGAAGTGGGTGAACGGTCCCGCAGTCTGCACATTCCAGCAACGGGACCCTGATGAGAGGTACGCCACACGCTACACAGCGGCGAACCTCACTCTTACCCGACGCATCGTCAGCCCGCAACATTCTTTCTCCTACCTCTACTCAAAAGTATAGCGCCTCTGTCAAATATGTAGCTCTTCAGCGGATACTGTTTTTCACCTTAGCCTCGGCCCGTCACGCCCCTGATTCGTACTGGCGAACGCTCTCTGTGTCCGGTGCATAATCACAGAATAAGGCAGCGGAATCAGTCGTCTACGCGGCGTGGCCGAGCCAGGCCGGCGGGAACGGTCGTGACGAAGGCAAGACGAAAGCCCGCGCCCATTTTGAGGTTGCTTCCGCACTTGCTTGACCCGCTCGCTTGCGCTCGGGGCTCTGACAGTCAGTACTGATGCAGCCAGCGGGCCTTCTCGACTACCTTCTCGGCGTTTGGCAGGAAGGCCTTTTCGAGGGGCGGGCTGTAGGGTACGGGCGTATCCGGGGCGGCGATTCTAACCAGTGGCCCGTCGAGATATTCGAAGGCATGCTCGCTGATGATGGCGGAAAGCTCGCCACCCAGTCCGCCGGTCAGGGTGTCTTCATGCAGCAAGATGACCTTGCTGGTCTTCTTCGCTGTTTCGATGACGGCGTCGCGGTCGATCGGCACGAGCGTGCGCAGGTCGACAACTTCCATATCGATGCCCTCGGCGGCAAGCTGTTCGGCCGCTTGCAGCGCCACGTGTACCATCTCGCCATAGGTGATGACACTGAGATCGGTGCCCGGCCGCTGCACCGCCGCCTTCCCAAGCGGGACCGTATAGTCGTCCGATGGCACCTCGCCTTTGATTTGGCGATACAGGTGCTTATGCTCCAGAAAGATCACCGGGTCGTTGTCGCGGATCGACGCCTTGATCAAGCCCTTCGCGTCGTACGCCGTCGAGGGCTGGACCACCTTCAGACCCGGCGTGTGGACGTAGGGCATTTCCGGGTTCTGCGAATGAAACGGGCCGCCGTTGAATCCGCCACCGGCCGGGGCGCGAATCACGATCGGCACCGAAGCTCCCCAGCGATAGCGGCATTTCGCGGCAAAGTTGGTGATCTGATCGAACGCGCAGGCCATGAAATCGGAGAACTGCATTTCAACGACCGGCCTGAGTCCGTTGATCGCCGCGCCCGTGCTCGCGCCGACAATGGCGGATTCGGAAAGCGGCGTGTCGATCACTCGCCGTTCGCCGAACCGTTCGGAGAACCCCTTGGTCACCTTGAACGCCCCGCCGTAGACCCCGACGTCCTCGCCCATGACCATGACGGATTCGTCCCGCTCCATCTCTTCCCAGAGACCTTGGCGAATCGCTTCGAGGTAAGTCATCTCGGGCATAGTGCTCCTCCGTGGTTGGTACTGAACTCTCGCATGGGGGGGGGGAACTTCGACCCAGATCGGCAAGCTAGATTGAGCAAGCTAGATCTCGCCGTAAACATCGTCCTCGACTGTGGCCGGGTCGGGATAGGGTTGCTCCAGTGCCCACTCGGTGGCCTCATCGACTTCACTGAGGATGCCTTGACGCATCTGTTTGAAGTCGGATTCGGTGGCCCAGTTCTTGTCGACCATATATTTCTGGAGCTTCAAGATCGGGTCTTTCTTGGACCACTGCTCCTTGACTCCCTGGGGCACGTAGCTGGCGTCATCGTGAGCGGAATGCCCGCTCATGCGAAATGTCTTGCACTCGATCAGATAGGGCCCCAAACCGGCCCGGGCATGCGCTGTCGCCCGTCCGGTGGCTTCGTAAACGGCGATGACGTCGTTTCCGTCGACGATCTCGGCCGGCATGTCATACCCAGGCGCGCGGTCGGCGACGTGTTCAACGGCCATCTGCTTACCCACGGGGGTCGAGTAAGCGTAGAGGTTGTTGTTGCACAGATAGACGATCGGCAGCTTCTGGACCGTCGCGAAATTGATTCCCTCATGCCAGTCGCCGCGGCTGGTGGCGCCATCGCCCCAGTAGTTGAAGACGACGTTCGGCTCCCCGCGATATTTCATCGCCAGGGCGATGCCGGTCGCCACCGGGATGCTGGCGCCGATGCTGCTAATGATCGGCAGAATCCGGCGCCGCAGGCAGCCCATGTGCATGTTGCCATCGCGTCCCCTGGTGGGCCCGGTGACCCGGCCCAGATACTGCGACAACACTTCCCGCGGCGTAATCCCGCGCATCAGCAGCGCCGCCATGTCGCGATGCGAGGGGCACAGGTAATCTTCCGCACCACAATGAGCCGCGCTGCCGGCGGGAATGGCTTCCTGACCGCGGCCGGTGTAGCAACCACCGAGGATTTTCCCCTGACGGTAGAGCTTCAGTTCGATGCGGTCTTCCACTTCACGCATCAGAACCATGTAGTGAAGGAGCTTCTTGCAAAGCTGGGCGGTAATGTCGGTGAGAACTGGCGCCAAGGCTGGGGCACTCATAGCATTCATGGACAATACCGAATATTTCGCAAATTTGCAACCACCACCGCTACGTTGTGCCCCTATGAAGTTCTTCGGTGGCAGGTCTCGCTAGCAAACAATGGCCGCGGTTTGATCGAACGCTCCGGCACATGTTCGGGTATAATCGGGAACATCTTACTGTAGACATGTTTTGTAAATCAGTTGGCCGCGCAAGGCAACGCATGCCGCCATCGACAGCTTCACAAGCGCCGGAGAGCCCCGCCGAAGCCCATACGAGAAGCCCATACGATGAGTTACGAGTCCACCAAAACCGAGCCCCAAGGGGGCGCCCCCGCGCCATCGAAGCTGGAGGATGCTTGTCTGTTCTGCCCATGCTGCTCCAGCCGCCTGAGAGAACTCAAATGCAAACTGATGTGTGAGAAGTGCGGCTACTTCATGAGCTGTGCGGATTATCACTAGACGGAACCGAGGCAGACGGTCGCGAGCAACAGAGCCGCGCCCGCAAGGGTGCGGCCGAGATTCGTGGGAGAATCATCCTCTCGTTGAGGTGCGGCCGGGTCGCACTTGACCGCACCCTTGCGGGCGCGGCTCTGTTGCTGCTCATAGGGAGGGCGGGGGGAGCGGGTCTCCCAGGACTGTGCTCGACCGAGCTGACGTAGAATTTACAACCCGAATTCGGCCGGCTTGGAAACGAGAGGTCTAGTGGTAGCGTCGAAACTAGTAGAATAATCGCTTCGGTTGGATTTCGCGATCACAGTCCAGCGAGCAAGTCCCGGAAAAGAGGCAACCTGAATGGATTCTCAGTTTATTCGCATTCGCAATCGCGTCATCAACATCGCCGCTATTTCCTACGTTCGACTTTATGACGACCTCGGGCGCATTGATATTCGGCTTCTCGGCCCGCACCACGACGTGGGCCTGACGATCAGCGTCGAGGGAACGGAAGCCAAGCCGGTGCGCGAGTTCTTTCTCAATTCGAGCCTGGTCAAGGATTTGCGTCCCGACGGCACCGGCGCCGCCACCTAGCCGGCGCACCTTTTTCGCCAGGCCGTCGCCGCGCGTGTTTTCCGGTCCCCCCGCGATCGAGTATTATGGTGGGGCTATGCCCGAGAACACTACCCTCTTACGTTCCGCTCTGAGCGCCGGTGAAGGCATCGTGCGTCTGGCCCCTTGCTGGGTGCCGCGCTCGTTCTTGATGCCCGGCGGCCGCTTGAAACTCCACCCTGGCGACCTCTATGCCCTCGGTGCGCATCGAGGGGGTATCGACGAACGCTGGTTCTCCTCGACCACGAACGCCGACAACGGTCCCGGGACACCCGAAGACGAAGGACTCGCCTACATCGTCGCCGGGAATGGGAACGGCGCCGAGCCCAAGAAAATCCTGCTCAAGGAAGCCGTCGACACGATTGGTGACGAATTTCTCGGGTCCGACGTCATGGCGAAGTATGGCGGCTGGAACGTACTCTGCAAATATTTCGACAACCTCGGCCCCATCCCGCACCACATGCATCAAATGAATGAGCATGCCGAAAAGGTCGGAGCCAAGGGCAAGCCGGAAGCCTACTATTTCCCGCCGCAGTACAACTTCAAGGGGAACAACTTTCCCTACACATTCATGGGGCTGGAGCCGGGCACGACGAAGGACGATGTACGCAAGTGCCTGCAGCGCTGGAACGAGGGCGACAACGGCATTCTGTACCACTCCAAGGCCTACAAGCTGAAACCGGGTTCGGGCTGGCACGTTCCGGCCGGCGTGCTGCATGCCCCGGGGTCACTGGTAACTTACGAGCCTCAAGTCAACTCCGACGTTTTTGGAATGTTCCAATCGATGGTGGAAGGCCGGGCGGTACCGTGGGATCTGCTGGTGAAGGACGTCCCGCCCGAGCATCATCAAGACCTCGACTACATCATCAGCATGCTCGATTGGGACAAGAACGTCGATCCCGAGTTCATGAACACCAACTTCTTCGAGCCCACGCCGGTCAGTGATACCGGCACAATGCACGACCAGGGGTATCACGAGAACTGGGTTACCTACAGCACTGACTTTTACTGCGCCAAGGAGCTGACGGTTTATCCGAAGCGGTCAGTGACGATTCGGGACGGGGCCGCGTGCGGCCTGATTGTCAATCAGGGCTGGGGACAGATTGGCGCGATGGAGGTGGAAACGCCTTCGCTAATCCGCTTCGGGGAACTCACCAAGGACGAGCTTTTCGTGACTGCCGCGGCGGCTCAGGCCGGCGTCGTTGTCACCAACAAGAGTGACAAAGAAAATCTCGTCATGCTGAAGCATTTCGGTCCTGGCAACCCGGACGCGAAACACTTGATTCGCGGCAGCGGCTGACCGGGGCTTCGCGATCAGCCACTTCAGAGCCGCGGGTGGGAACCCGCGGTCAAACGCCTAGGGAAACCTCGTGCAGCGGCCAGCGCCGCTCCTGTTTGGCCCTTCGTCTGTTCGCCTGTTTGCCCCCTCGCCTGTTTGCGCGTTTGACCCCTCGCCTGTTTGCGCGTTTGACCCCTCGTCTGTTCGCGCGTTTGACCCAGCGCTCACGCGCTGGGCTCTGAGTGCCGCTGGGCGGCCCCTGCTGCGCCAGGCAACGACGAACCGCGGCGCGCCAAAACATGAATCCAAACGCTGATTGGTGAATCTAAGCATGCAGGAGACAAATCGATGGCAAACGACAAGAGCTACATCACGTTGACCGATGAGAACTTTCAGCGAGAGGTTCTCGAGAGCAACCAGCCGGTCCTGGTGGACTTCTGGGCGGCCTGGTGCGGCCCCTGTCTCGTCCTTGGCCCCATCGTCGAGCAACTCGCGGGCGATCTCGCCGGTCAGGCAAAAGTCGGCAAGCTGAACGTGGATGAAAATCCCGGCATCGCCTCCGAATATGGGATCCGCTCGATTCCGACGGTATTGATCTTCGACAAAGGAAAGGTCGCCGACAGCGCGATCGGGGTCGTTCCAAAAGAAGTGCTCCGAGACAAGATCAACGGCCTCGTTGCGGTCGCGTGAGAAGACGTATCTGGCAGTAAGAATCTATTCGACAATAGGCTGGCAGTAAGAATCTATTCGACAATCGGCTGGTGGGGACGGCAATCCCGCCAGCCGAGCCAGCGCCCCGAACTTGGAATCACACCGAACTCGCGAATCGCGGCGCCCCGCATCACATGCCGCGCGTCTGTTGTTCGTGCGCGGCATAAGGCTTAGCCCGCATTTCTCGCCACATGACGGCGGCCGTACGCGGTGAGAAATACGGGATTGATAAAACAATCCGGATCAAAGCATTGCTCTTCGCGGACACCCGAGAGGCGCTTCGCGGCTCAACGGCACAGCGGCTCTGGACTCAGCAGTATTGAGGATTCGGAGCGGGGGATCGCTCCGACTTAGTAACCACTCCCTCACGGTCGCGGCTCAACGGCTATGGGCTCGAAAGCTCCCGGCGAAAAATTTTGGGGCTAGCGCGGCCGGTCCAATACTGCCCTGACCCTGTTCAGCAAAGTCTTGGACTTAAAGGGTTTTTCGATCAACTCGACATCCGGGGCCACGACACCGTGCCGGGCGATTTTATCGCCGGCGTAGGCGGACATGTAAATGACTTTCAGACCCGGGCGCTCGTGGCGAAGCTTTTCAGCCAGCTCGGCTCCACTCATTCCCGGCATGATGACGTCGGTCAGCAGCAAGTCCAATGATCCGTCGTGCTGGTTGAGGAGTTCGAGCGCCTGCGAGGCGTCACCGGCGTCCAGCACGACGTATCCCTGGCTTTCCAGAATGCGCTTAACCATCCGGCGAAGGCCTTCTTCGTCTTCGACCAGTAAAATATGCTCACTGCCTCGTGGCGCCTTCTCTCCATTCGTCTCAACCACGCGGGCGGGCGGCGTTCCGGCGTTGGGCAAGCGGATTTCGAACTGCGTCCCGCCGCCGGTCTGACTAGAAAGATCGATCGTCCCCTGGCATTGCTGGATGATTCCGTATACGGTCGCGAGTCCCAGGCCCGTTCCCTGCCCGGGTTCTTTGGTCGTGAAGAAAGGTTCGAAAACGTGAGAGCGCGTTGCCGCGGTCATGCAATGCCCGGTATCGGCGACGATGAGGAGAACCTGTGGGTCCGCGGCTTGAGCCGGGTTCTGGGTGCGCGCCCAGACCGGCGACGCATTGGCGGTTGTAATCATCAGCCTGCCGCCATCCGGCATGGCATCCCTGGCGTTGACCGCCAAGTTGAGCAGCACCTGTTGCATTTGGGCGCTGTCCACGCAGACCGCTCCCAGGTCGTCTTCGAGATCCAGAACCAAATTGATGTCTTCGCCGATCGTGCGGCGAAGCCAGTCCTCCATCTCCGAGATAATTTCATTGAGACTCACAACAGCGGGCTGCAGCACCTGCCGGCGGCTGAAGGCCAGCAAACGTTTCGTCAACTCGGCGGCCCGCTCGGCCGCACTCAAAATCGACGAAACGGTTTCCCTGGCAGGACCACGAGGGCCTAGCTCTTCCAGTGAAAGCTCCGCGCAACTCATGATGACCGCCAAGACATTATTGAAATCATGCGCGATGCCGCCAGCGAGCTTACCGATCGCTTCCAGCTTCTGGGACTGGCGGAGGCGGTCTTCCATCTTTTCCTTCTCTTGCTCAGCCGCCTTTCGCTCTCCGATGTTTTGCAGCATCAAAACGTAATAGCGGTACTCTGCTTGTTCGGAGCCAACCGCGGAAATATTGACCGAAACCCAGACATCCGCTCCCTGTTTCTGGACATACCTTTGCTCGAAATGGACCTTGTTTTCCCCCTCCTTCAGCCGCTGCAGCACCTCACGGCTGATGTCCGCATCATCAGGATGGCTCAGAGACACAAGATCCGTCGCGAGCAGTTCCTTGCCAGGGCGGCCCAGCATTTCACGCAATTCGTCATTGACACGCAAGAATCCGCCGTCAGTTCCGGCCAGCGCCATACCGACCCCAGCGTCTTCGAAGGCCGCCCGAAAAAGCTTATCGCTCTCTCTGGCGGCCTCCATCGCGGCCGCCTCGCTCGTCGTGCGATAGGAGTCTGAATGCTGCCGGGCTTGCAACAACAGGAAGCCCAGGTATAGACACGACAAAAATGTAATGGAGTAGCTCTCAGGGGTTCCTTGGACGGCCGCCACGATAGCGGCGGGCGATATGATGGCCGGCAGGCAAGCGGCCGCTAACTTCGAGTCCGGCGCCAATGAGGAAGTTCCGCCTCCGGCCAAAGCCGAGGTGCAGAACAGAACTAGCATCGCCGTCCATTCGGTCCCGTACAGAGCCAGCGTCACGGCGCAAAAGACCCCCCACAGCGTGAACTGCGAAAGTATCAGAAACCGAAGCCAGTTTTTCCAGCGAAAAAGCGTTTCCGCGGTTGACGAAGAGAGTCTCATGGCGGCGATCATACGGGTGCCGCCCACCAGCAACATGAGAGATCCCGCCGAAAACAAGATCACCGGATGGTCCGTGTCGTAGGGAGTCACGGCAACGGCCACCAGCACGACCAGAAAGTAGACCATCGCGCCAGGCACGGCCCGGCGCGCGAGGTCCCTGTGGGCTTGCGCCAGCAGGGCGCTTCGGCTCTGAGGTTCCAGCCCGGCTAGAGTCTGATGCGGCATGTTTCAGTACTACTTCAAGCGCCGGCTGGCCCGGCGGCTAGCAGGTCGTTCCACGCCGGACAAAACCTTTGTATCCACCGGCCGACTGAGATGCGTCCCTGTTTCGGACCCGGCCGGCTTCGACGCTTTGGCCGGCGCCATCCCGCATTTCGTTCGCCACGCGGTGATAGCGGCGGGCTCGGCACACACAGTGAGGCGAAGGGGGCAGGCAGACTGCCATCCCGCATTTTCTTTGCACCCGCGGAGTCCGCCCGACTACTCAGCAACTTCCGTGTCCATGAAGTGGTAGGCGATCATGTGACAGATGATCATGTGGCCGTCTTCAATGCGCCCCATGTGGAGATCATCGACGTTGACATCGAGTTTCACCAGGGGACCAAGCTTGCCTCCATCCTTGCCCGTCAGACCGATGGTGTAGCAACCGATTGAATTGGCGTGCTCAATCGCACGTAAGACATTCGGAGAGTTGCCGCTGCCGCTAATTGCCATGACGACGTCCTCCGGCTGCACGAAGTTGCGAAGCAGCTCCGAAAATACGACGTCGTAACCAACGTCGTTGGAATAGGCCGTCATCGTGGGAATCTGCTCGCTCAGCGCCATGATCTTGAAACGCTTCTCACGGCCATAACTGGCACCTTTGACCATATCGCAGGCAAAGTGGTTGGCGGTAGCGGCACTGCCGCCGTTGCCGCAAACAAAGATCTGTCTGCCATTGTCCCGAGCCTCGCCGAGAACTCGAATCACCTGTTCGACCTTTTCCAGGTTAACCGTATCGAGGGCGCCAAGAAGTTTTGTTTTGTAATCAGTTGGAAAACTCATCGTTCAGCTCACAATCCGGGCCCTCATCGCCAGGGCCGATCTTCATTGTTGGGAAT
>Ga0114996_10002866_pt1 | contig 21896 bp, 25 predicted proteins | sample ArcticOcean_MG_C_4_FD_87039 | JGI IMG/M metagenome (GOLD analysis project Ga0114996, IMG submission 87039) | Marine microbial communities from western Arctic Ocean - ArcticOcean_MG_CB4_134 | ecosystem: Environmental > Aquatic > Marine > Oceanic | place: Arctic Ocean: Canada Basin | collected... | reverse complement strand
GGCCTGTTTTTGGTAGTAAATTGCATCCGCACGATCCAACTCATCGGCGCGTTCCTGGGCGGCGCGCGTCTGCTCGTCGTAATAATCTCTGTCCGCTTGCTCTTGCTGTTGAATCTGCGTTGGTGCCGATTCAGCGATGTCTGCCTTGTCGTTGTCGGTGGCGGACAACGGGCCGATCAGCATCAACACTGCAGCAAAAGCTGCGATGACTGCTGCCCCGGCGCGGAATTGTCGGAGAATTTTGATAAATATGCGCATGAATAATCCTTCTAAATACATGGTTATTTCACACGTATATTGCAAGAAATTCTGTGAATTTTTTGCAATATTTAAATCACGCAATAAATTCGCAGAAATTATTTATAGATTTAATATGACATTATTTCCCCGAAAAATCTTTTATTTATGACGTAACCGGAGAATTCGCGCGAGGCGAGGGGCTGAAGAAGTGCTGCGAAGTGGCGCGGAATCGTGGTGTGGCCTCCGATTAGCCTGTCAGGGCGCCATTCTGGATACACAGCACCTCGCCCTCGTCGAGCGGCACCCAGCCCTCATCTGAAAGCGGCACGCTGGCGACCAGGACAACATGCTGGTCTTCACTGTCGACGTGCAAACCCGGAATATCATAGGCGGACTCGGGCGCGCATTGCCGATTCAACCAATACAATCCGGGTGGCGCGACTTTTCCCGAGGTGGGTTGCGTTCTCTTGTTGCCATGCGCAAAAAATGCATCGCCGTCGGCGTAAAGGAAATTGGCCGCACCCAGCGGACTGATTTCAGCCGCGAATTGGCTGACAATTTGATGACGGTGGGTCAATGACGGAACCTCTGTGGAGCTGAGCCAAAGCTCGGCTAAACGCTCAAGAAGGGCGCAGAAGGCGTGCTCTGAATCGGTTTCTCCGACCAGACGATAGCGCTGATACGATAAAGTCTTGGTGGTTTCGATCCCGCTCAGAGTACCGTTATGTGCGAAGACATGCTTGCGCCCGCCAAGCTCACGAATAAACGGGTGGGTGTTGATGAAAGATACGCGGCCCTGGGTGGCCGAGCGGATGTGCGAAAGAATGATTTTGCTGTTCAGCTTTTGCCGGCCGATAAATTCCACCCACTCACTGCCGGCAGCTGGCCCGGCTTCCTTGATGAGCCTGGCGTCGCGATCTTCAAAATATGCAATGCCCCAACCGTCGCGATGCGGCCCGGTGTCGCCGCCATGCCTGGCGAATGTTTCGAGCGAGAGTTTCGCGGTAACTGGAATATTGCTGGAGAGACCGAACAGTTCACACATTTTCTGAAGATACCTTTGCAGCCGGACGCGGTATCCACCGAATGTAGGCACGAATGAGGCGCGGGTCTAGCCGGACGCCCGCTGCGACTACTAGCGGTTCAGGTTCACGCCAGTTAAATTGCGGCTAGCGTTCAAATCCGCCAGCGCCGCGCGCGAGAAGGGATAGGAAGATCGTGACAGAGACATCACCGAACGCCGTGAATCTTCTCGGCGAATTCGACAACGTGACGGACTACTGGTCGCCGCAAATCGTCGGGCAGGTCAATGATCAATATGTCAAGATCGCCAAAGCCAAAGGGGTGCTGGGGTGGCACAAGCATGATCATGAGGACGAGCTTTTCTACATTTGCAAAGGCAGTTTGAAGATTGAGTATGAGGATTCGGAGGTCATGCTCAACGAAGGCGATTTCCATATTGTGCCGAAGGGAAAAATGCATAATCCCGTTGCGGAATCGGAATGCTGGATCATGTTGATCGAAACGGTGACAACGACGCATACTGGCGATGTTGTCATAGAGCGGACAAAGTCCATCGCGGCGCAGCTCAAGCGGCCGTAAGGAACAAAACCTCTTCAGCAACATGTCTGTTTCAGCCCTTTTTGATTGGAGAAATTAATGCCCGAATACATTCCCTCACCCATTGATTGGGTGCGCGAACAGATAGCACTTTATGAAAGCAGCGGCGGTACCGAAGGCACCACGTTGATGGATACAGGATTGCCCTGCATCGTCATCACGCATCAGGGTAATAAAACCGGCGGTGTGCGCAAAATCGCGCTGATGAAGGTGAAGGTCGGCGATGGCTATGTGTTGATCGGCTCCAACGGCGGCGCGCCGAAACATCCGGTGTGGATATATAATTTCAGAGCCAATCCGGATGTTGAAATAAGGGATATGACCGAAGTCCAGAAGATGCGGCTGCGCGAAGTTCACGATGATCCGGAGCGCGAGACGCTTTGGCAGGCGGGGGTAAAGGCGTTTCCGCCCTACGAAGAATACAAAGGCAAAACATCGCGCAAAATTGCGGTGTTTATTGCCGAGCCGATCTGAACTGAAGCACCGGCGGGCTGGCGAGCAACGGCATCCCGACTTGGTAGAGCTGCCAACGCGGGGTGACGCGGCGCCGCCATTTATGGTTTTTGATTTGGCGTTGATCTGCGGCGGCGCTTTCGTAGGATAGCGGCGCTTTCCCGTCACGCACCCGAAACCCACATGAAACTCGTCCACGGCCTCGCCTTCGATAATATACGCGGCGATATTTACGGCGGTCTCACAGCCGCCGTGGTTGCCCTGCCGCTGGCGCTGGCGTTTGGCGTCGCCTCCGGCGCGGGGCCGATGGCCGGGCTTTACGGCACCATCATTGTCGGCTTCTTCGCCGCCCTTCTCGGCGGCACGCCAAGTTAAATCTCCGGCCCGACCGGCCCCATGACCGTGGTCATGGCAGTGATCTTCTTGCGCTATGCAGATCAGCCGGGCACCGCCTTTACGATCGTGCTCATGGGCGGGCTGTTGCAAATTCTGTTCGGTGCGCTCCGCGTCGGGCGCTATATCAATTTGGTGCCGTTTCCGGTGGTGTCCGGCTTTATGAGCGGCATCGGCTGCATCATCATCATCCTGCAATTGGCGCCGCTGATCGGCCAAAGCCATCCCGGTGCCAATGTTGTACAAAGCCTCAGCGCCCTGCCGGGTGACATTGCCGCGATCAATTGGCAGGCCGCGTTGATCGCCTGCGTGACGCTCGGCATCGTCTATTTCACACCGCGAAGTATCCAGCGCCTGGTGCCAACGCCGCTGATCGCCCTGGTGATCGGCACCCTCGTGGTGTGGCTGTTTCTTGCCGGTGTGCCGACTCTGGGCGAAATTCCGACCGGGCTGCCCGAGCTGCAATTGCCGTCGCTCGATTGGCTGACGCTCACCGACATGGTGGGCTCGGCCCTGGTGCTGGCGCTGTTGGGCTCGATCGACAGCCTGTTGACCTCTTTGGTTGCCGATAGCGTTACCCGCACCCATCACAATTCGAACCGCGAATTGATCGGCCAAGGCATCGGCAATTTTCTCGCCGGATTGTTTGGCGCCATTCCCGGTGCCGGTGCGACGATGCGCACGGTCGCCAATGTGCGCGCCGGCGGACGCACGCCGATCTCGGGCATGGTGCATTCTCTGGTGTTGCTCGCCGTGGTGCTCGGCGCCGGGCCGATTGCCGGACATATTCCGCACGCCGTGCTGGCCGGCATTCTGATCAAGGTCGGTATCGACATAATCGATTGGGGCTACCTCCGGCGCATCGTCCGCGCGCCGCGTGCCGGTATCGCCATTATGGCGGTGGTGCTGGGGTTAACCGTGTTCGTCGATCTGATCGTCGCGGTCGCGGTTGGCATCGTCTCGGCCAGCCTGTTGTTCGTCAAACGCATGTCCGATTTGGAGTTGGAAAACGTGCGCGAGACTTCGGAAGACCGGCCGCTTACGCCGGTAGAGGCGGAGATTTTGGCGCGTCACGCCGACGACCTTTTGATCTATTACATTTCAGGGCCGATGAATTTTTGTGCCGCCAAGGGCCTCACGCGGCGCATCGCCGTCACCGGTGAATTCAAAGTGCTGGTGCTCGATCTCTCGGATATGACGTTCGTCGACACAAGCGCGTCGATCGCCATTGAAGATGTCCTGGCCAATGCCACGGAGCTGGGCCTGGACGCGCTCGTTGTCGGCCTACGACCGCGCGTGCGGAATACACTGGAACGGCTCGGCGTTACCGACAGCATTCCCGCGAATTATTGTTTGGAAACCCGCGCCGAAACGCTCAGCTACGCCGCGGAATTGATCGCCAAGCGCGGCTAGGGGCGGGCGCCGCGCCGGTCATGCCTCAGCCAACCTTGCACATCATGCCGCCATCGATCGGCAGCACATGGCCGGTGATGTAGCTGGCGCGATCGGAGCACAGCCAGACAACGGCTTCGGCGACCTCGTCGGCCTCGCCGACGCGGCCCATGGGCACGCCGAGCGCGGCTTTGTCGATATCGCCGCTCCAGTCGCGCAGCATCATCGGGGTGCGGATCGGCCCCGGCGCAATGGCGTTGACGCGGATGTTCTGGGTCGCGAGCTCGAGCGCGGCGGTTTTTGTCAGGCCGGAAATGGCATGCTTCGCCGCAATATAGGTAGAGCGCTCGGGGCCGGCGTTCAGGCCCCACACCGACGTGGCGTTGACGATGGCGCCGCCACCGCCGGCGAGCATCGCCGGGATCTCATGCTTCATACAGGCGAGGATGCTGAATAAGTTCACGTCATAGGCGGCTTTCACCTCCGTCAAATCGACGTCCTGGACAGGGCAGGCCGGGCTTTCGATGCCGGCATTGTTGTAGGCGATATCGAGGCGGCCATATTCATCTAATGCCCGCGCCACCATGCGCATGATCGCGGCCTCATCGATGACATCGACGTTTTCGAACACGGCGCGCCCGCCCAATTCGCGGATTTCCGCCACCATCGGGTCGCCCTCTGCCGGGTCTCTGCCGGTGACCACCACGGCTGCGCCTTCGCGCGCCATGGCAAACGCCGCCGCCCGGCCGAGCCCGGCGGTGGCGCCCGTCACCACACCAACTTTTCCTTCCAGCATCATATTCCGCTTGTCCTCTGCCCGGTTGATGGCGCGCATCCAGCGGCGCGCCACGGGTGATGATGCGAAATCATTTTCGATAGATCAATAACCTGGCGCCAACCAAAGGCAGCGGCAAAGAGAAACCCGGGCTTGTAGGCCCGGGTTCAGATCGCGCTCATTCAGGCCCGGCGAGGACAGCGCGTCACGCCGCGACTGGCTGGACGGTATGATTCACCGCCCAGCCAGTCGCGCTCTCGATATCAATAGTTCGATCCGGCGCTAGCTCACATTGTCGCCGCGGCGGAAGGCTCGGATCACGTTGTCTCGCAACACATGGCGAGCCATGTCTTCACCCAGCCGCTCGGCCAATTTTGCCTCGAAATAGCGGTACACATAGGTGTTGTCACGATCATACTGCCAGACTGGCGGATTGACATAGACCGAGGCATCGGCGGAGACGATCACTTGGTCGGGATGACCCTTGGTGATGTTCTCGATACGATCGAGCATCAAGGCATCGTCGGTCGGGCCGTTGAGAAAACGGATCGGTGTCCGCGCTGATCGCATCGAACTGCACGGTAGCGCCGCGGCCGACCATCTTGAGATGGTCTTCATTGCTCGACGGTTGCGAATGGCCCCACACAAAACGATCCAGGCCAAAGCCCTCCGCTTCCAACGACGCCACAACTTCGTTGGCCACATTGGCATGCGGACAATGCATCGAGATGGTGCAGCCGGTTTCTTTCGCCGCTATGGCGGCCGCGCGATGAAACGGAATCTCGGTTTCGACGACCGCATCCGAAGACACCGCGATCTTGATAAATCCGGCGCGAATATTGGTGCCGTCGATACCCATCGTCAGCTCGCGCATGAAATGCTCGGCGAGACGCGGGACCGAGAGATCGGCCATCGCCGGCGGCACCAGGCTTTTGTAGATGCCGGTTGGGCACACAATATTCATCCCGGTTTGGCGCGACACATGGCGTAGCAACAGGATGTTGCGTCCGACACCAAGATTGGTCCACTCGATCATCAGATTGACGCCCTGGCCGCGCAGTTCCATGGCGCTGGTGACGCTGGCGCCGAGCGCCGCCGACCAATTGACGTCCATATATTCGGCGGCGTTTGGCCCGTGAAAATCGACGAACAGATGTTCATGCGCCATGACTTTCTCGATGTCCGCGGCGCCGACCGGTCCGGTGACGGTCTGCAGGACAGCGTTCTCCATCGTGTCCGCCAAGGCGAACTTCGCCGTGCCGAGAGTCGTCAGGGCCATCGCGGCGAGCGCCGCACCCGAGCCCAAAAGAAACGACCGCCTGCTTGCTAGGATATCCAAAGGTTTGTTTGATATGCTTGCCTCCCCACCTCCCCCCGTTGTTGACTTCATGATCCAATTGTGATCCAATTGTGATCCAATTGTGAATTGATTCAATAATGGTATACAAAAGGCTTAAATGATCAAGCTGCAACTTGCTGTCTTAATGCGCGCGGCGTCATCGATCAGGCGTGCGACCAGGCGTGCAATATGAACAAGCGCGCGCGCTCTCAAGAGCTGTCCGGCGTGGTTCGTGCGTCGATAACCGATGGCATCGCATCGGGCGAGTTGGCGCCGGGCGACCGCGTGCCGACGGAGCGCGCGCTGTCGGAAAAATATGAAATTGCCAGAAATACCGTGCGCACGGTGTTGCGCCAGCTTGAGCGCGACGGGTTGATCGTCCGCCAGGTCGGCAGCGGCACATTTGTCGCCGATCCGGCAGGCCAGGGGCGGGCGGGGCCGGGCACTGGTGTTGGCGGCATCGGTGACGCGTCGCCGTCCGATATCATGGAGGTTCGTCTGCTCGTCGAGCCGGGCATGGGCGAGCTTGCGGTGTTGCGCGCCACTCAGTCGGATCTCGACACGTTACAAAAATGCCTGGATCGCGGGGAAGCCGCGCGTTCGTGGCGCGAATTCGAGCGCTGGGACGCTGAATTTCATGAGGCGCTGGCCCTGACGACGAAAAATCGCGCGGTGATCGATATTCTAAATTCGATCAACCGGCTGCGATCTCTATCGTCGTGGGGAGAGCTGAAGAAGAAGAGCCTCACCCCGGCGCGCCGTAAAATTTACGAACGCCAACACCGCGCCATTCTTACGGCGCTCACCAAACGGGATTCCGCCGGTGCGCAGAAGACCATTCGCCAGCATCTGCTGGCGGTTCGCCATAATCTCATCGGATATTAAGCGCCGCCGGCGCGATCCAGCCCGAGGGTTGCTTAACCCAGTTCGTGCAACAGGGCTTTTGCGTCTTTTAGATCGGCGGTATCGAAGCCTTCGGTGAACCAATCATAGACCGGCGCGAGGACGTCGCGGGCTTCGTCCGTCTTATTCTGGTTGTGCCACAACCCTGCCAAGCTGGTCGCGGCGCGAAGCTCCCAGGATTTTGCGTTCTGTGCGCGCGCAACTTTGATAGCCTGTTGAAAACAGGCTTCCGCCTCCGCAGCCATCCCTTGGTCGCTTTCAAGCAGAAGTTGGCCATAAGCGCGACGCAGCTCCGCCTCAAAGTATCGTTCTTCCGTGCGGGCAACATCTTCAAGCGCTTCATCGAGTATCGCGATTCCTGCTTCGACTTGGGAGCTGCGACCGAGCGCGCGGGCCAGCAAGAGTGACCAATAGGGTATAAATAATTGCGCCCCTATGGCCCAACAATCTTCGATTGCCTGGCGCATCCCTCTGATTGCCGCTTCGCCGCCGCCGTTCTCAAAGTGCCCGGCCTCGGACATCGCCTTGGCCCAAGCAAGGTATTGCGGAAAATCTTTTTCAACGGCGATTTTTGCGGATTTTCCAGCATGCTCAAGGGCCGCCTCATTTTCTCTGCACATCATATGTACGATGCCTTTCGCCCACTCGGCGAGTGCTTCACTGATGGGGTGGTCCAATGTTTGCGCAAGGGCAACACTCTGTGCCGATTTACCGACGGCCTGATCCGGGTAGCCAAGGGCAAAATAAGTCACGCCGTTCATCATCAAGGCGCCGACGCCAAAATGGGAGCCACTGGTACGTAGGGCGAAGTTGCCATGAATTGCGTCATCATATTCGTTGGTAACTTGGTCAAAGCACGAACGTGCCGCTTCCAATTCACCGAGCATGGCGAGGGCATAGCCAAGAGATCTCACAGCGGCGAGGTCAGGGCCGGGGCCCTCTCGATTCTTCGCCAGCTCAACAAGCTGTTCACAGAGCTCTTTGGATTTCACAAGATCTGCCCGCGCGAAATGAAGTACTGAAAGGCCCTGTAAAACCGAAAATTACTTCCCTACATCGCCGATTTCCTGGCAGAGTTCCAAGGCGCGGTGATAGACAGGCCCCACTTCCGCCCCCCCATATCCTTTGCTGGCGCTCATGGCTGGGCCCTTGGACAACAGTAAATTCAGTTCATGCTGCGCACGCTCAGGACTCGCCGGAATGGCACCAAGCACACTCAACCCTTTGTCGAGATGGGCGATGGCCTCGTTATTTGCCGACCGTTGGAACGATCGCTCGCCGGCTTGGCAAAAATAACCGATCGCCATTTCACCCTCATTCGCCTCGCTGTAGTGATGGGCGACGAGCTCTGGGCTGGTCTCGACGATATCGGAGAAGCTGGATTCCAGGAGGCGCGCCACTTGCAAATGGTGGCTCTGGCGGGTGCGCCGCAGCAGCGAGCTATAGGCCGCATCCTGAACCAGCGCATGTTTGAAGATATATTTGGCGCGTGGCGGCCGGCCGCGCTGATAGAGCAGTTCGGCATCGACCAACTGACCGAGGCCCTTCTGCAACGCGCCGTCGTCGCCGGCGGAAAGACCGGAGATCATCTCATAAGCGAATTCGCGGCCCAATACCGAGCCGAGCTGGGCAATCTCGCGTACCAGCGGCAGGCGGTCGAGCCGCGCCATTAGGGATTCCTGCAAGGTGTCGGGAATGGCCAGCGACGACAGTGGCCCGGTCAGCTCGAAATGCGTGCCGGCATCGCGCAGGATGTCGGAGGCGAGAATGGTCTTGCTCAGCTCTTCGACATAGAGCGGCACGCCGTCGGCCTTGGCGACGATGTGGTCGACCACCTCACCCGGTAACGGCTTCATGTCGGCGAGGCGCGCCACCAGCGCCTCGGCATGCTGGCTTTCCAAACGGTTGAGGGTAATCGGCGTGATGTGCGAGCGCGCCTGCCAGGGCGCGATGAAGTCGGGGCGGGCGGTCACCACGATCAACAAGGCGGCGGTCGGCGCCTGATCGATCAACAGGCCGATAAATTCGAGGGTCGACGGGTCCGCCCAATGCAAATCTTCCCATAATTGCAGCAGCGGTTGGCGCTCGGCGGTCTCCAGAATCATCGCGATGAGGGCGTCCTGGGTGCGCTATTTTTGCTGCTTCGGGGTGAGGTCGTGCGGCGGATAGCGATCTTCCGGCAGCGCCAGGCTCAGCATCTCGGCGATCAGCGGTACGGTCTCGCTCACCGGCTGTTCATAGGATTCGAGCAGGGTTTCGAGTTTGCCGAGGCGGGTCTCGCCATTGTCTTTCGGCTGCCAGCGCGCCAGCCGCTTGAAATATTCGATCACCGGATAGAGCGCGCTGTTGGTGTGATAGGGCGAGGAGCGCAAAACCAGCTGCATTTTGCCTTCGGCGCGGACCGCCGCGCGCAAACCATCGATCAGCACGCTCTTGCCGATACCGGCTTCGCCGCTGACCGTCACCACCTGGCCGCGCTCTTCATCCTTGGCGCTCTGCCAGGCGCGGCGCAACAGCCCTATTTCTTCATCGCGGCCTACCAGTTCCGGCACGGCCGCATCATTGTCAAAATCATCGCTACCCGCGTCATCCCCGGCGTCGTCGCGCAGGCCGGCGACTTCCCAGGTCTGAACCAACCCAGCAATGCCCTTCAATTCCGTGCTGCCCATATCGCGATAGAGGAAGCCGTCACCGGTCAGGTCCTTGGTCAATGTGCCGATGACAATGCCGTTGCGCCCGGCCAGGCCTTGCAGGCGCGCGGCCATGTTGGGCGCCTCGCCGACCACGGTGCGTTCCTGCGCCATGCCTTCGCCGATCACCTCGCCGACCATCACCGTGCCGGTGGCGATACCGATGCGAACGGCGATCTCGATATCCTGGTCCTGCCCGATGGTCTGGTTAAGGCCGGCCATCGCCTGGACAATCGACAAGGCACTGCGCACCGCACGTTCGGCGTCACGCTCAAGGGTTTTGGGGTAACCGAAATAAACCAGGATGCCATCGCCCATATATTTGGCGATGTAGCCGCCGAATTCGCGGATGCGCTCGGTGCAGGCCTCTTGATAGACGCGGATGACATCTTGTAGATCTTCCGGATCGAGGCGGGTGGAAAGCGCCGTTGAATCGGCGAGGTCGCAAAACATCACCGTCAGCGGGCGGCGCTCGACATTGTCGCTCGGTTGGGCTGTGGGTTGTGGCGTCGGCAGTGGTGCATTGACTGGAGGCGCAGCCGGTTGCGGCGCGCCGAATTCCGCCCGGATCGCTTTCAGCAACCGAAGCTGATTGCCAATCGAGAGGCCAAATTTCCTGAGATCGTCTCGTGTCAGGTCAGCAAGTATGTCCGGGCCGATGTCGTTGTCGGCAAAGATTTCGCCATATTCAGCGAGTCCCAAGCCGGCTAACCACGCGCGCATATCGTCTTTCAAACCGTTCCGCCCCCCGCGTTCGAGAGTTAATAGCAGATAAAAAAAGGAAACGGCAATTGACGGCTACCCCCGGCGCGTCACAAACAGACATAATCGCGGCGACGGACACATGCTTTTTTTGGGTGGCTTACGAAGCCGGCAATGACAGACTAAAGTGATCGCGAAAGAGCGCCCGGCAGGACGCCGTGTCTGCCATCGGGGCCAAGTTCAGAGAGAGTAAAATAATGGCTAAGCATCTCGTCTCCGTCGATCGTACCGTCCCGTTGGGGGACTGCCCTGCAGAAGGCCATAATCGCTGGCACCCCGACATCACGCCGATGATTCATGTGAAGAGCGGCGATGAGGCTGAGATTCATACGCGTGACTCGTTTGACTGCCAAATTCACAAATCTATGTCCGGCGCGGATTTGGGCCAGGCCAGCATTGGCCGAGCGCATCCCCTGACCGGGCCGGTCTATGTTGAAGGGGCGGAGCTCGGCGATTTGCTGGCGGTCGATATCTTGGACGTCAAATCGCATGACGAAGGGTTCACGCTTATCGCGCCGGGGTTCGGCTTTCTGCGCGACTGCTTTACCAACCCGCACCTAATCCATTGGGAGATGCGCGAAGGATTTGCGACGTCGCCAGACCTCCCCGGTGTGCGCATTCCCGGCGCACCGTTTTTTGGCGTGATGGGCTTGGCGCCGTCGCATGAATTGCTCGCCCGCATTAATGCCCGGGAGAAGAGTTTGCATGAGCGCGGCGGTGCGGTTTTTTTGCCAGATGCCGATATGGCGGTGCCCACAGATCCGGCGATCGCGGGTGAAGCCTTGCGCACTATCTCGCCACATGAAACCGGCGGTAATCTCGACATCAAACAATTCGTCAACGGCACGACGGTCTATTTGCCGGTCTATCAAGAGGGCGCGTTGTTTTCAGTGGGCGATGCGCATTTTGCCCAGGGCGACGGCGAATCCTGCGGCAGCGCGATCGAGACCTCGGCCATCCTGCATGCGCGCTTCCGGGTGCTGTCCGGCGTGGCGGCGCGGCGCGGTCAGACCGACGTTTCCTTCGGCAATGAAAACGCCGGGGGCGCGCCGCTCGACAGCTCGACCCGATTCTACGCAACCACCGGCACCTGCCTGAAAGGCGACGGTGAGAACTTGTCGGAAGACCTCAGCCTGGCGACGCGCAACGCGCTATTGAATATGGTCGATTATATCGGCGAGCGCTGCGGTTTTTCGCCGGAGAACTCTCTGGCCTTGGCGAGCGTCGCGGTGAATTTGCGCATTAGCCAAATTGTCGATGTCCCCAACTTAACGGTGTCGGCATTTTTGCCGCTGGAAATTTTCGACTAGCGAAGGAACCGATCGCGTGAAGATGCATATTCTCTCCGGCGGCCGCCTCAGGATGCAGAAGCGCGTCTATCTGCCTGGCGCGGCGCCCGAGGAAATGATCGAGCTGCCGGTTTCGTGTTTTCTGTTCATCCACCCGTATGGCAACCTGTTGTTCGATACCGGCTGTCACCCGAAAATTGCCGTCAACCCGGAACAGCGCTGGGGGCCGATGGCACGCTTTGTAATTCCGGCGATGGCGGCGGATGACAATATTATCAGCCAGCTCGGGCGGGTTAATCTGACCCCCGACGATATCGATATCGTGGTGAATTCGCATTTGCATTGCGACCATTGCGGCTGCAACGAGTTTTTCTCCAAGGCGACGATCTATGTGCACCGGGATGAGCTGGCCTGTGCCCGCGATCCGGCGAGCGAGGGCCAGGACTATTTTCAAGCCGAATGGGACCACCCGATGGCGATGATCGAATTCGACGGTGAAGTGGATATCTTCGATGATGGGCGCCTGGTGTTGCTGCCGCTCCCGGGCCATTCACCCGGCATGACCGGCCTGCTCGCCAATCTGGCCAGTAGTGGGGCTTACTTGCTGGCTTCGGACGCGGTCGCGGTGCGTGAGAATTTGCTGCCGGAGAACATGCCGCAGAATATCTGGAACCGTGACGTGCAAACAAAATCCATCGCCGAGATCAACCGCATCGAAAAATCTGGGGTGAAAGTTCTGTGCGGTCATGACTTGGCGGAATGGTCGGCCTTCAAGAAGGCGGAGCAAAGCTACAGCTAACGCGCCTAACGCGCCTGTCGCCCCGCCGCCATCGAGAAAGGAAAAAACGTTATGTCGAATATCGTAAATCATCAAATTAGGCTGGCCGGTCGGCCGGTCGGCCTGCCCAAATCGAGCGATTGGGAGTTTACCGAGGCAACTGTTCCCGATCTTGAGGCGGGTCAGGTCTTGGTCAAGATTCACTACATCTCGGTTGATCCGGCGATGCGTGGTTGGATGAATGACCGCAAAACTTATGTGCCGGCGCTCAAGCTCGGCGAGGTGATGCGCGCGCTGACGGTCGGCGAGGTGATCGCCAGCGAGAATTCGGCCTTTGCCACCGGCGAGTTCGTCGTCGGCATCGACGGCGTGCAGGAATATGCGGTCTCCGACGGCAGCGCGCTGATGAAAGCCGATACCGGCCTGGCGCCGTTGCCGGCATATTTGAACAGCTTGGGGATCGCCGGCTTGACCGCCTATTGCGGCTTGATCGAGGTCGGCGCGCCTAAAACAGGCGAGACGGTGGTCGTCTCCGGCGCCGCCGGATCGGTCGGCGCGCATGTCGGTCAGATCGCCAAGATCAAGGGCTGCCGCGCGGTCGGTATTGCCGGCGGTGCGCGCAAATGTGCGTTCCTCATTGACGAGCTCGGGTTAGATACGGCGATTGATTATCAGAATGAGGATCTCAATGACGGCCTGGCGCGGAGCTGTCCCGACGGTATCGACGTATTCTTCGATAATGTCGGTGGCGAATGTCTGGATGCGGCACTGGCGCGAATCAACTTTCACGCTCGCGTCGTGATCTGCGGTGCGATCTCGCAGTACAACAATACGACGGCGATCGAAGGTCCGGCCAATTACCTCAATCTACTTATCCGTAGTGCCCGGCTGGAAGGCTTTATCTATTTCAATTGGCGCAACCAGTGGCCGGCGATGGTCGCCGAGCTTGCCGACTGGCTCAACGCCGGCAAGTTGAACTGCCCTCACGATATCGTCGAAGGCGGTGTGGCGGCGTTCCCCGAAACATTGTTGCGGCTGTTCTCCGGCGATAATTTCGGCAAATTGATGATCAAAGTGGCCGCGTAGGGTTCTCTGCTGGCGTCTGTGCCCCCATGTAGAGAGCAGCCATACTTCAGCGCGCAACATTGGCGCAGGACGCTCCAATCGCCTATCGTGCTTGTCAGGTATTAAACCGGGGAGAACAGCGAAGATGCGTTCGATCAATGTAAGCAAGAGGATATCTGCCGCGCCAGCGAAAGTGTGGGCTGTCCTCGCGGATTTCCCCAACATTGCAGCGTGGAACTCAGGTGTCACCAAATCGTTCTCGACGTCGGACAGCACCAGTGGCGTCGGCGCACAACGGCACTGTGACTTGGCGCCGTTTGGCGCGCTCGAAGAAACCGTCAAGGAATGGGATGAGGAGAGCCGCCTGGTCATCAGCATTGATTCGGCGAAGAAATTGCAGATGGCGCATGGTCTCGCAACATTCACCCTTAGCCCGGCTGGCGAAGAAACCACCGTCACCATCGATTACGCCTATCAACCGAAGTTCGGCTTCGTCGGACAAATCCTCGGCAGCATCGCTTTGGATGGCCAGTTCACCAAAGGCTTCAACGCGTTCCTCAGAGACCTCGACAAGGCCGCGCGGAAGTAGCCGGCGCGGGGCCCTAAGATTTAGCGGTTTCGGCCCAGCCTTTGTTGATTGGTTCGAAGAAATTGACGTGGACGTTGACCGCCTGAAATTTCCACACTCCGTCGATCTTGACGAATTCATTGTCGTACGCGGCGACGAGTAGGTTTGAATCGAGAGCGCCGTCGCTGTTCACGGTGGCGGTCTGAAACAGGCGCCAGGCGCCACGCACGCGGTCATCGGTCTCGAAGGTGATGATTGGATTTGTGACGAAATGGGCGGCGAACACCAGTGCGCCCGAGAGGCTGTCGAAAAAGTCCCAGATCGCTTGGCGTCCTTCAAAGCGGCCGAAGACGTCGGCTTCCCAGGTGGCGTCCTCGACGAAAAAGGCGGTGATCTTGTCGGGGTCGTAACCCTGGTCGGCGACCAGCAGATATTCCGCCATCAATTTGCAAATGTCGTTATGCGCCTCAAGGCGGGCGATGCGTTGTTCGAGAGTCTGTTCGGCCATGGCAATCTCCTTATTCAATCGGCGGCGTTGAATATCATGGATTTTACCGGCGACGCTAGGCAGTATTCCGCCCGCATTGGTAGGTGTTGTCCAATCGGTGACTAGGGAGACGACAGTATGAGCGCGCGGCAATGGATGATGAGCGATCGCAATATGGCCGATCAGCCGATCGAGAGCTTTACCGAGTTGGATGATGAAGAGCGCGCCAATCTGGCGCTTCTGGTACGCCAATGCCGTGGCTGGTCGAGCCAGAATATCGACGAGGTGGTCGCACCGATGGCCGAAGACGGCGTCTATCACGACATCACCCTGCCGCCGGCTGAAGGCCATGCCGCGATCCGCGAATTCGGTGCCGGATGGCTTGAAGCGGTGCCTGATCTCCATCTCTATATGGAGAATTTCTGCGTCCAGGGGAACGTCGTGTGCGATTTGGGACGTATGAGCGGCACCATTTCCAAGGAATATTTCGGCCTGCCCAACACCGGGAAGAAGTTCGACTGCCAATTTTCGCAGGTGTGCTTCATCGAGAACGGCAAGATCAAATATCTGCGCGGATTATGGAACGCCGCCGACATGTATAATCAGGTCGGCTGGGATATCTCCGGCTTGAAGCGCTAGCCCGGGCCTGGGACGCACTATGAAATCGGTTGATATCGTTGCCCGCCGGAGTGGTGGGCTGCTCTTTTCACTACTGCTGATTTTCATCGCAGGCGTCAATTTCAGCTTTATTTTTTCAGTCAATAAGATTGCGACCGAAGCCGGCATGCCGTTTTTCGCCTATGTGTTTTGGTACACGTTAGGCGCCGGCGCGGTGCTGTTCGTCATTGCCGCAATTCGCCGCGATTTGCCGCGTGTCGATTTCATCCATTTAAGGGCTTACGGCGTGGCCGCGGCGCTCGGCATCGCTTTTCCGTTCGCGCTGCTCGCCTTTGTCGCGCCCAAGCTGCCGTCCGGCGTGGCCGTGTTGCTGGTTATGCTAACTCCGGCCTTTACCTATCTGTTTTCACTGCTCGCCCGCCTCGAGCGCATCCACCTCATGAGCATCGGCGGGCTTGTGCTCGGCGTCGCCGGCGTTTTGTTTATCGTCATTCCGAGCGGCAGCCTGCCGGATGCCGATATGGCGGGCTGGTTCATTCTCGCCCTGTTGGCGCCGATCTGTTTTGCCGGCCTCAATGTTTATGTCGAACTGGTGCGACCGCCGGAAACGCCATCGCTCTCGCTCGCGGTCGGCATTCTATTGTCGAGCGCTTTGCTGCTGCTGCCCCTGATGCTGGCGACCGATCAATTTTATATCTTCCCCGGGCCGGTGCAGGACGGCGATTTGGCGCTTCTCGGCGCGGTGGTGATCAACATCCTCATGTGGCCGCTGTTCTTCGAAATCGTCAAACGCACCGGCGCTTTCCTGATGTCGATGATTAACGTCGTCGGCGTGGTAATCGGCATTGTGTGGAGCATTGTCTTATTTGGCGAACGCCATAGCGGCTTCATCTGGTTAGCTGCGGCGCTGATGTTGTTGGGCCTCGGGCTGATTCTGGCGCGGCCGATTCTGTCGAGCCGGGCGGAACGCGCCGACGCCGGCAAGACTTAGAGCGTGCCGCCAAAACTCCCCTAAAGCACCGCGTGCCGGGCGGGCTCTGGCGCGAGACGGGGAGTCGGCGTGGTGATTGCTCAGGGCCTGTCGCAGCACGGTGCGACCACAATTTTGAATGGTCGAGACCCGGAGACGATGGGGTGCGCCGGAGGAAATTGCAGGTGCTGTCGTTGTTCTCGCGCCCGGGGCGTCAAATTACATCACCGGCCAAGTGATCTATGTTGATGGCGGTTTTCTCTCCACCATTTAAGGACCGGCGGCGGCGCAATATCCCAGATTTTAATCGGCGAGCGGAATTTGGACGATAAATTCCGCGCCCTGGCCGGCGGTGCTTTTTACTTCAACACTGCCGCCATGTATCTCGGCGGCGCTCTTGACGATCGACAGGCCCAACCCGGTTCCGGAGAACCCGACGGCGTTTCCGCCGCGGAAATATTGTTCGAATATGTGGTCGATTTCCGCCGGTTCGATGCCGATGCCCTGGTCGGCGACGCGAAATTCGACCTGGTCTCCGCGGCGCGAAATATCAATGTTGACGGCGCTGCCGCGCGAGGAATATTTAATCGCGTTGGAAATTAGATTGTTCAAGATGTGGCGCAGCAGCCGTTCGTCGAGTACCACCTGATCGACATCGCCGCTAAAATCCAAATTGAATGTTTGCTCGGCATTGGTACTGAGGCGCATTTGCTGCAATAGATCGCGGCAAAACGGGCTGAGGTCCATCATCGCAGGATTGCATTCCAGCTTGTTGGCGCCGATCTGGCTGCCGATGAGAATTCTGTCGAGCACCAACGTGATGGCCGATACCTGCTTCTTGATATCTCCCAGGTTTTCCTTGACCTCATGGGGCTCCAAGCGTTCGGCATAGCGGTCCATTATGTCAGCGGCGGCATAAATGGTGGTCAACGGCGTGCGGAAATCATGCGGTGCAGAGGCGACAAAATTAGACCGGATTTCACCCATCTCGCGTTCGTTCTCGAGCGCCACCCGGGAGATTTCCTCTGACCGTCGACGCTCAGCCAGTTCAAGCTGGAGCTTTAAGTTTTCCTGATGTTTAAGCCCTGTCAGCCGGCTGCCGGCAACCACCGCAAACAACACAACGCCGTAAACCACCAGAAGAATTCCAATCGTCGCGCCCAGAATTATCCAGATGCGATTGGAGATCGTGCTTTTGAGCGCAGTGACGTCGGAATAAATCTCAAACACGCCGGACGGCGCGGGCGCGCCAGGAGAACTGAATATCGGGATATAGCTTGAGATCAAGTCGCGCTTGAAAATCGTTTCCTCGAACGCGTCAAACTGGTCGCGGTACGTCAGTGCGCTGACGACAATATTACCGATGGCCGATAGAAAGCCCTCATTGGCGCTCTTGTCGTCGCCGATCTGGCTCGGGTCGGAAGAATAAATCGTCAGGCCGGAGGGGGTATAAATCTTAATCTTGACGATTCGCGTGCCGAGCGTGGCGTCGGTCACGGCGCGGTCGATGTGGCGCAGCGCCGGATGTTCCTTCAACTCTGCGACCGCGAGATCCGGCGCAATTTCCATAAGCTCGGCACATCCTCGCGCAGCACATTCGACAGAGCAAGGTCAGCGCGACGTTGTTTTCTTCCGCCATGTTCTTCAACTGGGCGATCGAGACGGCCTGATTGACATAGGCCAGGGCGCCGGCGGCGATCAGCAGAACGATGCCGCCGATCAAGGCAAAGCGATGCGGGAGAGATATATTACGCAGCAACTCTTGAATCCGGATTATGCGCGCGCGCGCCGCTTTCGCCGTGGTGGCTTCGAATTACAAATATGGTGGGGCATCAATTTTACCCTTTAAGTGGCCGTTATTGTTTCGCCGCGCGCCAGGCAAGAGATAGATGAGAATAACCCGCTTCCCCGCGCCGCGCTATCTCTGCGTCTCGACATCATCCGGGTCTGGCCATCCCTGAAAATCAGGCTAAATTATCAACCTGACGCAATGCCGGAGCGGTGGGATCAGGCCGAGAGGAGAGTGGCGAGCAATGACGGATGACATAGAATCGACAACGCCGTTCGAAACGGTGCGCTGGGACCTGAACCCGGGGCGCACCGTGCTTGTTATCATCGATGCGCAGAATGATTTTCTGCACGCGGACGGCTGGTATGCCCAGAAGGGCATCGATATCGCGCATATGCGCCGCACCATCGAGCCGACGCGCCAGCTGCTGACGGATGTGCGGGCCAAGAACATTCCGGTGGTTTGGACGCGCCATGGCAGCCGCGGCACCGAGGATGGCGGCCCGTTCATGCAGCTCCGCCCGTTTCTGAAGGAGGGCGGTTTGCGCCAAGATACCTGGGGCTACGAGATACTCGACGAGCTCGGCGCCATCGAGGCGGATTGGTATGTCGAGAAATCGCGCCTCAGCGCGTTTTTCAACACCAATCTTGAGGGTGTGCTGCGGGCGCTGAATGCCGATACGGTGCTGTTCGCCGGCATCCTCACCAACCAATGCGTGGCGGCGACCTCGAAAGATGCGATGTACCGCGATTTCAGGTCGATCGTGATCGAAGACTGCACCGGCACCACCATGCCGCACCTGCATGATCCGGCGATCGAAATGATGCGTGTCGGCTGGTGCGAGGTGCGCGATCTCGAATCGACGCTCGGCGAAATCCGTCAGCTCGCCGCCGCGCCTTGAACCGATCCTGAACCCGCCAACCATCTTTTCGGGTACGTCTGATCGGTTCCAAACTTTGCGCTGGTCCCTATGATGGGTATCAAACGGACGAAGGAAACGCGACATGCAGTTGGGTGAGCCATCTTGGATGAACGAGGAACATGCGATCTTCCGAGATTCGGTGCAGAAATTCATCGCCGCTGAAATCGCGCCGCATTACGAGGCGTGGGAAAAAGCCGGCATCGTGCCACGCGACATCTGGAACAAGCTCGGCGACCACGGCCTGCTCTCACCCGACATGCCGGAGGAATATGGCGGCGCCGGTGGAACCTTCGAGCATTTGGCGGTGATCATCGCCGAGTTTGCGCGGCACGGCTACGCGAGCTTCGCCGGCAGTTTGCTCGGCGTCCATTCGGGCATCATTAACCACTATATTTTGAACAATGGCAGCGCCGAACAGAAAGCGCGCTATTTACCGGCGATGGCGTCGGGCGAGATGGTCGCCGCCATCGCTATGACCGAACCAGGCGCCGGATCGGACCTTCAGGGCGTGACGACGACGGCCAAGCGCGACGGCAATGGCTACATTCTGAACGGTGCCAAAACCTTCATATCAAACGGCCAGCATTGCGATGTCGTTGTGGTGATCGCCAAAACCGACAGCACGGTCGCCGGCTCCAAGGGTATCAGCCTGTTGTTTGTCGAAAAAGACGCCGCCGGTTTTAGCCGCGGCCGCAATCTCGATAAGATCGGTCTTCATTCCGCCGATACCTCGGAGCTGTTCTTCGACGATGTCCGGGTCGAGGGCGATGCGGTTCTCGGCGCCGAGCATGGCGGCTTCGGCGTGCTGATGAGCGAATTGCCGCGCGAGCGGTTGACTCTGGCAATCGGCTCCTTGGCCGCCGCCGAGGGCGCGCTGCAATGGACCATCGACTATATCCAGGAACGCCAGGTCTTCGGCCAGGCGGTCGGCAAATACCAGAACACCCGTTTCAAAATTGCCGAGATGATGACGGAAATACGCTCGCTGCGTGCCTTTGTCGACGACTGCACGCGACTGCTATCTGCCGGCGATCTCGACACGGTGACGGCCAGCATGGCCAAGCTCAAAGCCACGGAATTGCAGGGCGAAATTATCGATGACTGCCTGCAATTCTTTGGTGGCTATGGCTATATGCGCGAGTTCCCAATCAGTCGCGCCTTCGTCGACGCCCGAGTGCAGCGCATCTATGGCGGCACGTCGGAGGTGATGAAGGAGATCATCGCCCGCGACATCCTCGGGCGATAACTGTTAGTCGAGAAGTTAGTGCCGGCCAGCGAACGTTCGATTGGAGCAACAATTAGGCACTATACGTGTCGCCAAAATTCGCTCCATCGAGCCCGCGCTTGCTTGGGTAAGAGTTATTGACCAGCCAAATCTGCTCTCCCTTAACTACTCAATTTTTCCGTAAATTTTATCGACGAGCGATTTTGCCACACTTTCGGCAGTCGATATTTCCTGATCTGAGAATGCCCCAAGGGCGGCCGGATTGTGAGCGCCCAGAACTTCGAACTCCGCCAGTACTTCGTCGTCGGATTGAGAAATAACGGTGGCGGTTACATTGAGCTCGTTTGCGCCCGCCAAAGCACCAAGCAAAAGCCTGTCGCCCTGCGAGAGTATTTTTACATGTGTCACCACCATCTCCAGACGGGCAGATTTGCCGGAAACGTTTCTAGCAGCGAGTTACTTTTGTACCGCCGATTCTAGCGCCGACACGATGGCTGGTGTTGCTTTACTGGCCGGCAGGGCCGATGCCGTTACCTGAGAAATTTCTATAGATTTTTGAGCATTTTGTTCGAAAGCCTTATTCGCTGTAATCTTGGTGGTGGTACATGCAGCTACGAGAATCAAGGTCGAGACAATAAAAATTACACGTGTGAAACGCATGGCGATATCTCCGATCATTGCGGAATTAGTGCTGTGACTACAGATTAATTGGAAAGTGAAGAGCTAAGAATACAACCAGATTCGCACAGGTGTAGGTACTGTACGATAGACAATATTAAAACTGGCGCTCATGCCATGCCCGGGCGATAACCCGCAGCAGAGACGCGCGCGCCGGCCCGATTTCCCGGCGGTCACAGTGCCGGCGGTACGGTTTGCTTGGCGCTGTCACGCGCCGCCATGAGCGCCGACCAGGGCCTGAGATTTTGCGTCGCGTCGAGCAGCGTCTTGCCTTCTGCGGTCATCTCTAAAACGGACAACAGCGGGAAAACAAAATAATCCGCCAGCGTTGGCGCGTCGGCGGCAAAATATTGTTGTTTGCCGAACGCGCCGTCGAGCTGTGCGAGTGCTTTTTCCGTCTTGGGAATGCTTTCTACAATCAGCTCTTCATTGGCGTTGCCGCCGAAGGCCGGCACGACCAGCCGTTGCAGGACAATATCGATTCCCGGGCGATAGAGATATTGGATGAACACCGATATCCACTGGTTCATGCGGGCGCGTTGCAGCGGATCGGCCGGCTGTAGCGCGGGGCCGTCGAAATTTGTATCGATGTAGGAGGTGATCGCGAGTGTTTCATAGAGGCGAATGTCGCCATGGCTCATCGCCGGCACTGGGCCCCAGGGATGGCGTTCCAACTGTTCCGGCGATTGCGGCTGGGCGGGGTCTAGCTCATACGGCACGCCTTTTTCGATCAGGGCGAGGGTGCAGGTGCGGCCATAGGTGCTGAGCGGCGTCGCATGGATGATTAAAGAGGACATCACGATCCTTTGAGCTAGGGCGGGGTTGAGGCAGGACTATAATCAGCTCTCGTCACGATGCCTTCAACATGTAATCGCGAACCGCCGTTGCTTTACGCGCCATGAGGCAATCGCCATAATCACTGGTTCCCTTTGATAACATC
>Ga0114996_10002862_pt1 | contig 21907 bp, 22 predicted proteins | sample ArcticOcean_MG_C_4_FD_87039 | JGI IMG/M metagenome (GOLD analysis project Ga0114996, IMG submission 87039) | Marine microbial communities from western Arctic Ocean - ArcticOcean_MG_CB4_134 | ecosystem: Environmental > Aquatic > Marine > Oceanic | place: Arctic Ocean: Canada Basin | collected... | reverse complement strand
TCCCTTGCCTTGAAACAATCCATTGAGCCAACCCCCGCTTTTCCAATGAAAAAGAAACAGGCAAAATGCAAAAAACACAAAGAGTCCAACCCAGGTCCTCCTTTGCCACTCTCCGGAAATCGCCAGTCCTGACCGCCGAAAGAAATCCAGAGGAGCTTCCCTGCCAGTCATTACAAATACGGCATCATTTGCTATCGATTGAGTTTCACCGCCGGATCTTTCAATCAGAACCTTGTCCTGATTTATTTCTCGAACCCGGGTTTCCATAAGCAACTTCAGGGAACCGGGAGCTTTCTCTCCGCGCATCTCGTAGCTGGCGGCTGTAGTTATCCTCTCGGATGTCGGCACAGTGATGCCCGTTGGGTGAGCAGCATCCTTTTCCAGTTCCCTTAGCTTTTCTAGATTGTCAGGTTTCGGTCGTGAAAATTCAGCCCCACGATAGCTCAGGCTTACATGGGATCCGCAACACACCAAGGCGATGGCAGTTTCAAGTGCAGAATCCCCTCCACCAACTACAAGTACCTGCTGCTGTGCAAACACCTTTGGATCGTGAAGCCGATTACTCACTTTATCGAGCTCTTCTCCTGGGATTTTTAGCTTACGGAAATTTCCGGTCCGCCCAATGGCCACAATAACACGTGCCGCAACTACGGGTTCTGCATTTTTAGAATGCAAAAGTAACCGACCGCTTTTCCTTTCGATTCTCTCGATTTTGAGCCGAGTCGATTCAACGTCATGGCTGTTCCTCTGCTCCTCCAATTCTTCCATCAGACTCTCCTTTACCTCGGCCTTGAATTGCAGCTCGCCTGCCGGAGTCATGTTCGTCGGATAGGTGTAGATCGGCTTGCCTTTAGGAAAGTTGGCGACAGTGGAAAAATCCTGAACCGCCTCAAACAATTTAAAATTTAATCCCGCCTTTTTTGCCTCGATAGCGGCCGCAAATCCAGAGACTCCGCCTCCGATAATTGCCAGGTCCAACACGTCTTTCTGACCACGCTGAGATGGAAAGTCTGGTTCTGTCAGAATCGCCTGTACCGCCCGGGCACCTGTATCGGAAGAAAATTTCAACAACGGGATTCCGGTTAGGTCACCTACAATTCTTACTCCAGGGATGGAGGTTATTCCGCCTTCTCCAACCTCGGGCAGTTTTTCAACGCGTCCTGCCGGCCATTTAGTGTGAAACCAATGCGAGTAGTGTTGAATGAAAGATACCATGAGCGTGTTATTGAGCTGTGACGTTCCAACAGCTCAACTATTTCCATGCCAAAGGTCGACTTTAACCCAAAACGTTTTAGAGATTAATCAAACTCGTAAAGCGTTTCGTCCTTCAGCGGAGGTCCCCGAAAACTTCCAACGCCGTCATCTTGAGGATTATCTCCTCCCATAGGATTACCTCCATCTTCATCTCCAAGCAGGTCACCGAATTGTTCTTCCAGGCCTTCCGGATCAGCACCTTCTTCGAGCTTACGAACCATTTCCTCGATTTCTCCGGTCAGTGGTTCGCCGGTCATTTCAGCCATTTGGCGCATAAGTTTTCCCATTTGCCTCGGATCGGGGTTTTCTTCATCCATACCGGACACGGCTCGCTCCATTTCGGACATAGCCGCCATCATTTTAGGATCCTCCAAGTCTGCACCACCGTCTTCACCTCCCGCAGCTGATTTCTTTTCGACATTTCCAACAGCAAATGCGGAAACCCGTTTTACCATGCTAAAATCTGGATTGTCCGGGCAAAGAGGAATCCGCTCCGCGTGCGCAGATGAACGGGCATAGAACTGGTAGACTTTGTGATTTTCGGGACAATAAAATTCGTAAATCGGCATGATGAAATTTGACAGCCATTCTTCAAAATATTCTAGTCAGCAAGTCAATCCCCGACCCATTAAATTAATAAACGAAGCCTATGTTCAATTTTCTGCTGTTGCAGGGGAGTGAGCGGCGGCACCTCAACCACACTTTGTTTGGTTTCCCGGCTAAAAAGTAGTTTTTGGGCCTCTGCTTGCAGAGATCGCCAAGGCTCCCAATCTAAATCCGGGGCGAGTGTAATGTGTCGGAGTAGACTGATCCACTCAAGCCGGACTCGCTCTACATCTCCCAGCGGAAGACCTTCAGCGGATGACCACTCACCATTCTGAGCCTCAAATTGAACCAGAACCTCTGCGGCGCCTTCTCCATAATCCGATGGCATGCCTTGATCAAGATAGCCCTCAAACGTGGCGTTTCCATAAGTAGCCCGGCAAACATTTCCTAAACGCGAGCTAAAGCTCTCAAAATCTCCAAATCGATGACCAGCTCTCAAATTGGCAAGATCGAATACGAGCTCCGAAATTTCATAAGAGGGTTCTTCAAGCACGGCCGCTATAGCCAGGCCTTCACCGTAATTAAAAAAACTGAATATTCGCCCTCTTCGCGTGGGCCTACCTTCCCAGTCAATCAATCCCAATCGAAACCATGCCTGAGTTGGAGAAAGTCCGCCCATATCACCTGACTCCTGCTCCTGCACGTGAGCCGCGAACGATCCGATGTCCTCTACTACTCTTTCCCTTCGCGGAGCTCCAAGAAGAAAATTTCCTTGAGCATCCTTGGAAGCGAATACCTGAGCATCCGAATAATCGATTCGCCCATAAAGCGTTCCATTCCGGTCAGCCACTTCCACCAGTTTTCCACCACCGGTCATCTCAGGAATTTGAGCAAGTACAATTCGCTCAAACGGATCGTAGTACCAATACCGCGAGCTCGGTCTGCTTTTTTTCTGAGCCTTATTTAATTGGGCCAGTTTCTTGCGCAGCCATTTTGTCAAAACGATGTCCTTTTTATCCTCTTCCTTCGCCCAGGTCGCCAAGGGAATCTCACGGCCATAAAGTTTTTCCGGACCATCACGGAGTAAGCAAACCTGACCTTCCCCGGCAACCCGCAATGTTTTGTCCACCGACAAAGCTGGAATCCAATCTTTATCGAGATGAAGCATGATCTTTTTCAGAGGAGCCTTGACCGCAGCTTTTTTTCGCTCCCATACCCCTTCGATGTTTTTGAATTCTTCAATGGTACGGTTTTTTAGAGTGTCTTTCAGCCCAGGTTGCAAAAGTCTGTTCTTCTCCTTACGTTCGATAAATCGTTCCAGACCCAACGACACCATTTGCTCGCTGAATAGACGCTCCGTCAATTTGCGGGCAGCAACTAAAGGATCATGTCCCTGATCATACGCTGCCGCCATCACACCAATTAGACTCGGCCAATCAACCTGGTTCACTCGTTGAAGCTTCAAAGCGCTCGACATATGAACTCGGGGCTTCTCGGGAACAACCAAAGTGTAGCCACAGGTATCCATTCCGCGCCTTCCAGCCCTGCCGAACATCTGTAGCAACTCGTCAGGACGAACTCGGTGAATGCGGTGGCTTACTCGATACTCGGTATCAGCCACAGCAACCGAGCGCATTGAAAAGTTGATACCCAAGGCCAATCCCATGGTGGCTACTACGACCCGTAGTTGTCCCGCCTTCGCCAAAGGCTCGATGACCCCGGCACGCTGCAAATAACTCAAGCCGCTATGATGATAGGCTATACGGTTTTTAAGAAGCCTGGCCAGAGAACGGCCCGCTATTCTTTGCTGCTCCGGACTAAGCATGAGGTATTCCTCAACCGGTAACTCGCGCGAAAGCTGTTTGGCCAAAGACTCTGCGGAGCTCCGATGAGGTGCAAAAATCAATAACGGTCCCAGATTCGCTGCCAAGGCTTTGGTCACAATCCTAGGCCAGAAACCCCGTATTCGCGAAGGCACCTTTATTTTTAGTTGCTCGATAAATACTTCTTCCTGAGGCACGGACCGTTGCGTGTGCTTTAGCAAGATTGCGTCCCTTCCCAAGCGGTTTAACCAGGCTACAAGGTCTTGCGGATTGGCTACGCTCCCGCTCATTATGAGGAGCTGGGTGCCGGGTGGCGCCATCGCCAAAGCGAGCTCATAGTTAACCCCACGCACCGGATCAGCCAGCATTTGGTACTCGTCGATAACTAAAACGTGAGGGCCTTTACCACGAAGAAAAAATCCTCTCTGCGTCTCGAGCGTAGCGACGAGTATACGAGCCCCAGCATTTTCAACAACATCACCTGTGCAGATGCCAACATCCCACCCTTTTTCACGCCACTCCCTGAGTTTATCATTGGCCAATGCACGGGTTGGTACCGTGAAAACGGCCTGTCTCCTCATGCCATGCGCTACAAACAATTCAAATATATGCGTTTTGCCAGCTCCCGTTGGAGCGTGCACCACCAAATCTTTTCCAGACACCATATGACGAACCGCTTCCTGTTGCCACAGGTCTGGAATCATGAGATCTGGTTGAAGAGTCGAGTCCATTTGGAAGTATAAGTTGAGCCTGGAAATCAAGCTGGTGAAAGATTCACAATGCTATCCTCCAGTGCGGAAATTGAAATCTCAAGATTATCCCTTGACCCATTAATCTTTCGATCTTTACTCATTCCGATTAACGACCGGACCACCTCCTTCGGTCGAAAAATCGATCAACAGCATGGACCAGGCTACCGAAAGCGAATCACACGAACGTATGGTTGAAGTCATCAACAAGATGGGCATTCACGCACGTCCGGCTGCAATGATTGTTCGTATCGCCAATAAATATGACGCCGAATTGTACGTTGAAAGAGATGGAGATATGGTGAACGGAAAGAGTATCATGGGGCTTATGATGTTGGCTGCTGGAGAAGGTTCCCGTCTTAAATTTATTGCGAGTGGCAATGGTGCCGAAGAGCTCCTCCACGAAATGGATAAACTTTTCAGAAGCCAGTTTAACGAGCCGTAATTTATTCCAATCCGAAAAAGTCTTTCGTGCTCTTCCTGGTGATTTCGGCCAATGCCTCCTCACCTACACCAAATAGTTCAGCGCAGTACTTTGCTGTGAGGGCAGTATAGGCAGGAAAGCATGGTTTCCCCCGATGGGGTTCGGGTGCGAGGTAGGGCGCATCCGTTTCGACCATGAGTTTTTCAAGTCCTTGGGCCAACGCCGCATTCCGCACCTCATTCGCGTTTTTAAATGTGATAATCCCAGTAAAGGAGCCCCGTGCTCCAAGACTATTCAGTGTTTGGATCGCTTTCTCATCTTCCACAAAACAATGAAATACGACTTTCTTCCAATTTAATTCAACTGCATCCAATACCTGAATACAATCGTCAAACGCTCCACGAGAATGAATAACCACCGGGCAATCGTATTCCCTTGCAATTTCCAACTGAGCACGGAAAGCAGACACCTGCGTCTCCTTGAGACGCTCCGCTTTTTCTTCGTCTTTCCGGGGAAGATGGAAATAATCTAGTCCAATCTCGCCAAGCGCAACAGGAGGTGGATCATCCGAATCGAAGAAAGTGCGGAGCTGCTCCACTTGCCCAAGCCAACCTTCATCGACACTGCAGGGATGTAATCCAACCGTGTAATCAATAACGCCGGGATGCTCCTTCCTCAACTGAGCATACAATGCCCAATCTTTATCCGAAGTACCTACAGTGATCATCCGGTCAACTCCCGTTTGCCTCGCTTGCTGAAGCACATTTTCCAGTTCTCCTTTGTGATAAAACCGATCCAGGTGACAATGACTGTCAATAATCGAAAACTCTTCTGGCATAAGGTGAAGCACGGTGTTCGATGCTTCAGAAAAGATCAACGACGAAGCAGAGTGAAAGGAGCCGGAGTCTTCATCGACTAAGCGCTTGAAAACCCAAAGCAGACACGGCTGCTAATTGTAGTTGAAAACGCTTGGCAAAATTCTTTGACCTCCCACAACAAAGGTCTCTTATTAGCGCCTTTTCTCATTAAACCCATACTATGGAAAACGTTATTATTGTCGGAACCGGATGCGCGGGTTTAACCGCCGCCATCTACACGGCTCGAGCCAACTTGAACCCACTAGTCATCGAAGGCAACCAGCCTGGTGGTCAGCTCACAACGACTTCCGAGGTGGAAAACTTTCCAGGATGGCCGGATGGCATCGATGGTTATACCCTGATGGACAATTTACGTAAACAAGCCGCGCGCTTCGGCACCCGTTTTGAAAACAACCTGATCGATTCGGTGGACTTTTCCGGGGAGATCAAAGTCTTGAAGGCGGGAGAAAAAACCTACGAGGCAAAAACGGTCATTATTTCAACCGGAGCCTCACCGAGGTTGTTGGGCCTGGATTCTGAAAAAAAACTATTTGGCACAGGCGGAGTATCCACCTGCGCAACCTGCGATGGCGCGTTTTACCGGGACATGGAGGTCGTAGTGGTCGGAGGTGGCGATTCCGCATGCGAAGAAGCGCTGTTTCTTACCCGTTTCGCTTCCAAAGTAACATTGATTCACAGGCGCGATGAGCTTCGGGCCTCAAAAATCATGGCCGACAGAACATTGGCCAATGAAAAGATTGAGATGTGCTGGGATTCGGCGGTTACCAATATCGAAGGAGCTGACGGCAACGCGGTAACAGGCGTTAGCGTTAAAAACATCAAAACAGGTGAGGAAACAACCATCCCTTGTAAGGGGGCATTTATCGCAATTGGGCATATCCCGAACACTCAAGCATTTTCCGGAACCCTGAAATTGGATGAAAACGGCTATTTTCTGGCTGAACCGGGAAGCCAGGTGCATACCAAAGTGCCGGGCGTTTATATCGCCGGCGACTGTGTGGATCACGTATATCGCCAGGCAGTAACTGCCGCGGGAATGGGCTGTCAGGCGGCCATCGATGCTGAACGCTGGCTGGCCGAACGGGAGTAATTTCCCGGTAAAAGCCCGGGTTCAATCGCGGTATAATCCTTTTTTGAGACTTTTTCTCAATTAGAGGTTGTAATTTAGAATAATTCCAATTCGCTATTGCTACTTAGTCTCAATATCATGCAAAAAACAGAAACAAGTCTGGAAACCTTAAACCAAGCACTCGACAACTTGGGCCTGCGGTCGACGCGGCAGCGGGAGGTAGTATTTTCCGTGGTTGCAGCAGCAAAAGACCACCCCACAGCGGATGAAATTTTCGCAAGGAGTAGGCAGGATATGCCCACGATATCCCTGGCCACCGTCTACAATTGCCTGGAAACCCTGCTTGAGTGCCGCCTCATTCGTCAGGTTAATTTCGTGCGTGAATCCACGCGCTACGAACCGAATCTGAAGCCTCACGCTCACTTTTACTGCGACAAAACCGGACAAGTGGTAGATGTACAATTGCCGGAGGAATTATACAGCAGGCTGACAAGCTTGTTACCGGAGTCCACTTCCGTATCCAGCGTTGAACTCAATTTCCGTGGCAGCCTGCCTGACCAGGTAGCGACCCACCAAAACTAGACCCATTTAAAGCAACCTTTTGAATCATGAGCGCCTTAGAAATCGAAAACCTGAAAGTTAGTATCAACGAGAAACAGATCCTCAACGGCCTGAGTCTCAGCCTTCCGAAAGGTGAGGTACACGCTATAATGGGCCCAAATGGAACGGGTAAATCAACCCTGGCCAAAGCCTTGGCGGGCCATGAGGACTATGTAATAGAATCCGGCTCAGCGACCATGGACGGAAAAAACATACTGGAAATGGCTGTAGATGAACGATCCATAGAAGGACTTTTTCTGGCCTTTCAATACCCGATCGAAATTCCCGGCGTCACCATTGCGAATTTTATACGAGCGGCTCTGAATTCCCGCCAAAAGAATGGAGAAGACATCGACGCAGTGGCTTATTACAAGGACCTCTACGCCGAAATGGAGCGCCTGGATATTGATCGAAAGTTCACAAGTCGTTCTGTGAATGAAGGCTTTTCTGGTGGTGAAAAGAAACGCTGCGAAATTTTACAGATGGCGATGCTTAAACCGGATTACTGTATTCTCGATGAAACTGATTCGGGACTGGATGTAGACGCCCTCAAAATTGTGGCCGCCGGAGTCAACCATATGAGCAGTGAAGACCGGGGCATTCTGGTTATAACCCATTACCAGCGCCTGTTGAACTACATCGTGCCGGACCAAGTCCACATTATGTGGGACGGAAGAATTGTGAAGAGTGGCGACAAATCGCTGGCTCTGGAGGTGGAAGAACGCGGCTACGATTGGATCAAGGAAGAGCTGACCGCAGGCGTATAAAAAAACGAAAGGAATTTACCATGAGCACAGAAGCAGCCATAGATATCGATAGAGAAAAGGGCAATTTTAGTTACGACACCACATACGAATTTGACGCGGGCATTGGCCTGAGTGAGAAAACCGTTAACTATATCACCGACGTAAAGGGTGAAGACGACTGGGTGAGGGCATTTCGTCTAAGAGCTCTGGAAATATTCAACTCTAAACCACTACCCACCCACTGGGCTACAAAGGATCTCGAGAACATCGATTTCGACAAATTCCGATACTATCTTTCTAAAGGCCAACAACCCAGTCGTACCTGGGATGATGTACCTGATGACATTAAGGAAACCTTCGAACGCCTTGGAATCCCTCAACAGGAACGTGCGTTCCTCGCAGGTGTCGAGGCGCAGTTCGATAGTGAAGCTGCTTATTCAAGAATGAAGGATGAATTGGCCAAGGAGGGGGTTATCTTCGTTGGATCAACAGAAGGACTGAAAGAGCATCCTGAAATATTCCGGAAATACTTTGGTAAAGTCATTCCAACCGGAGACAACAAATTCAGTGCATTAAACAGCGCTGTGTTCTCAGGTGGTAGTTTCATCTACATTCCTCCCGGAGTGAAGGTGAAGCAGCCCTTGCAGGCCTATTTCCGAATCAACGCGGAAAACTTTGGCCAATTCGAACGCACACTCATCATCGCTGACGAAGGAGCGGAAGTGACTTACATGGAAGGCTGCACCGCTCCCAAGTTTGAAACCACTACCCTGCACTCGGCTGTAGTGGAGCTGGTCGCTTTGAAAGGCGCCAAGATCCAGTACATCACCGTACAAAACTGGAGCGCCAATGTATTTAACCTCGTTACCAAACGCGGTCTTGCTGAAGAAGATGCAGAGATCAAATGGATCGATTGCAACATCGGTTCGCGCCTGACAATGAAATATCCGGGCGTAATCCTCAAGGGCCGGGGAGCCCGGGGAGAGGTTCTTTCCATCGCTTTGGCCGGTGATGGTCAGCACCAGGATACAGGGGCCAAAATGATCCACGCAGCAGACGATACGACCAGTAACATCATAGCCAAAAGTATTTCGGTTGGAGAAGGCCGTTCAACCTATCGGGGCATGGTCCATATTCCCAAGCATCTGAAAGGCTGCCGGAATAACACTGAATGCGATGCACTGCTGATCAATAGCAACAGCCGTACCGATACGTATCCCGCGATCACGGTACGTGGAAACAACAATTCCGTTCAACACGAAGCCAGTGTCTCCAAAGTGAACGCCGAACAGATCTTTTATCTCATGCAACGAGGCCTCAACGAAGGAGAGGCCATGAGTCTTGCTGTGAATGGATTCATCAACGACCTCGTGAAGCAATTCCCCATGGAATATAGCGTGGAGCTCAAACGACTCATCGACATGGAAATGGAAGGATCCGTCGGGTAGCCACCGAGCGAAAATAAAGAAACAGATGCAATCCATGATCACAGTAAACAGTGACTCAGAATATTTATCCGAAGCTGTGTTTGACCATTTCCTGGCACGGCACTCTGAATTGCCACAATGGCTGGTTAATCAGAAGAAAAAGACCTGGACCGATTATCTGGCACTACCAGCGCCAACCCGGAAGATGGAAAACTGGCGATTCGCAAACGTCAAGGGACTGGGCGTAGAAGGATTTCGTCTGGCCCAAGCGGTGACAGAAGAAGATGCACAATCGCTGATCGAGGAATCCAAAAGCGTTCAGAACACCTCCGGGAAATTTGTATTTGCCAACGACGATTTAATCGCCGAAGAAGCTATTTCCGGCGAATTAAAGGCCAAAGGTGTAATTTTCGAACCCCTGGAACGCGCTTTCGCCAAACACTCAGAACTGCTTGAGGAGTTTTTCATGGCGCAGGAATCCGCCCTGGGGTCAGAAAAATTTACCGCCCTTCACACTGCCCTAAACCGCAATGGCACCCTGCTCTTCGTTCCGGAGAATCTCGAAATCGAACTGCCATTTGTCAGCCACCATTGGGCCAGCGGAAAAGAATCTGCCGTCTTTCCCCACACTCTCGTGATCGCCAAGGACAACAGCAAACTGACCTTTGTCGATGTCTATGATTCAGATGAGGAATCAGCCCAATTGGCCTGTGGAGTCAGCACCCTCTACGCCGGACCCGGATCCAATGTTGAGTACCACTATGTGCAGACCTGGAACGAAGCTTCCCTCTCTTTTAATCAACTGACGACCATTGCTCAGCGGGATTCCCATATCCGCGCTTTCGGTCTCAACCTGGGCAGCAAGCACGCACGCAGTGAAGGTCACACGATAATTGACGGTCCCGGAAGCAACGCCGAGTTGTTTTCTCTTACGGTCGCTCATGAAGAGCAGGAAATGGATCAACGCACGCTTCAGTCTCACAATGCCGCCAACTCTCGCTCGGATCTGCTTTTCAAGATTGCGCTGCAGGACCGTTCCAAAACGATTTTTTCCGGATTGATTAAAGTAGCCGAGGAGGCTCAGCAAACTGATGCCTATCAAACCAACAGAAATCTGTTGCTCAACCCTGGGGCAGAAGCGAACTCCCTCCCTGGCCTCGAGATCCTGGCCAATGACGTAAAGTGCAGCCACGGCGCGACCACAGGCCAGATCGATGAGGATCAACTTTTCTACCTGCTGACGCGGGGAATAAGCAAAGCTACAGCCCAGCAGCTCCTGGTGTTTGGCTTCTTTGAAGAAATTCTGAGTAAAATCGGAAACAAAGAGTTGGCCGATTACCACCGTCATTTAGTGCACAAAAAATTCGAAAACTCCTGATTCACTGGAAGACGCTTGGACTTATCCATTCAATATTTTTCTCATGCCTGAACAAATCGTACTCAATCGCGACGTCGAAGCACGTGTCATACCTGAAGGAAACCTGTTAATTCTTCCATCGGGAACTTCGGTAACTATCACCCAGCAATTGGGTGGAACGTTCACCGTAGTTTCTCAACTCGGAATGAGCCGTATCGCTGGGGACGATGCTGACGCTTTGGGCCAGGACATTCCTGACACCTCCAAAGAGTCCGTCCAAGCTGCAGCTGAGGCCGGGCCACTTGAGGAAGAATCTATATGGGAACAACTGAAGACCGTGTACGATCCCGAAATTCCCGTGAACATCGTTGATTTAGGACTGGTATATTCCTGCGAATCAGAGGAGCAATCGGACGGAACTCACCAGGTAGAAGTAAAAATGACTCTTACCGCCCCTGGATGCGGAATGGGACCCGTAATCGCCGACGATGCGCGAAGCAAAATCGTATCATTACCGGGAGTTTCTGACGCCAATGTGGAGATTGTCTGGGATCCTCCCTGGAATCAGGACATGATTACTGAAGAAGGTAAAATGGTCCTGGGCCTTGTTTAGAAAATAAACTCCAGTTTCCACTGGAATTTTCGCCAATACCGGTTTTCATACCTATCTATGTCTGAAGAACAGGAATCAAAAAGCCCAACTCCTCTTTCGGAGACGGTGCAAAAGAAATTTTTAAAAGAACGGAAGGTATTTCTCTGGACCGACGTCAACGAGAAGTCGGCTAGAGAAGTCACTGAGAAGTTGCTGTATCTCGAATGGAACGATCCTGGCAAGGAGATCACCTTCTATATTAACACCCCAGGAGGCAGCATCACCGCAGGTATGGCCATATACGATACCATGAAGTTAATCACCGCCCCTGTTAAGGTGGTGGTTACAGCGCTGGCGGCCAGTATGGGTTCGATTTTACTATGCGGAGCTCCGAAAGGCGGGCGCCTCCTCTACCCACATGCGCGGGTACTGATTCACCAGCCATTGATCCAGGGACGATTCCAGGGACCGGCTGTGGATATCAACATCCAGGCACAGGAGATGGAACGCACCCGGGAAGAGTTGAACAAGATATTAGCAGAAGCATCAGGACAAAGCCTTGAAAAGATAACAGAAGATACAGACCGCGACTTTTACATGAACGCTGAAGAGGCCATCGAGTATGGCCTGGCGGACGCGATTGTTAAAGGCGTCTAGTTTTTTCCAGCTGGTTCAGCTTGGTCCTCCGGCGCGGTCAGGTCTTCCAGCTCCTTTTTCCAAAGCAGCCCTTGATCAGTCAGCTCGAATGTTGTGGCAATCTCCACAACTCTTTTGAGTAGTTCTAGCCTAATCTCTCGTTTATCCTCTGTTTGTTCCAAAAGATCTTCGATGATGTATAGAGCTTCCTGGTCATGACCGGTTTGTAGGTAAGCCTCGGCGAACTTCAAAAGAACTCCCCAAAGCTTAGGTTCAAAAGTTGAAGGTAGGAATGTGGACGCGAGGTGCTCATACGCTGCGTCCGTGTCACCTGACTTCATAAAATAACTGTGCAGCCACAGGCCGGTTGAGTAGTGATGTGTCCGCTCATGTTCATAAAGTACCGCCTTGTAGGCTGAAGGGTCCCCCGCAAGACGTGCCCGGTTGGCAATTCGAAGCACGTCGTACTCATTAACTGGTGACCGTGCGATGTCCAAAGGCGGTCGATACAAAGGGTCCCCCAAGAATACACCGACCCAGCTGAGCGCCGGGATTGAATATAATGAGGCTTCTCCCACGGTCAGGCCTTTGAATAAGCCTTCGATGAACAACTGAGGCTGGTGAGTAAAATACAAATAGGGCTCAGAGGTATTGCCCAAAGTTGCAGTAACACCGCGAGCCACCAGAGGCCCCAGCCAGTGTTTGCTGCTACTTCGCACACTTGAAGCAGTGAAACTGTGAATGTGAAGGGCAATAGCTCCTGGAGGGAACTTAAAATCGTAGTGCGTAAACGGACCATCAACACTCGCGCTATACCATCCAAAATAAAATAAGGGTTCGTCGAACCGGTCGATAAGATTGAAACGTCCTTTATCCGTGTGCCTATCGATCTCAAATCCTTCCTTTTCGATCGCCACCGCAACTTGTTCAAGCCAGGTATCCCCGCCTTCATGCGGACCGCCAAGATCGACATAGGCTCGACCTGCAATTCCTTTTTCCTCAGCAGTTAAAGCACTATCAATTAACCCTTTGGCAAGATCATAGGTCGGGCCATCAAGTCGACCAACCACCATCGGATTCACATCGAATAGGTTTTTAGCCTTGGTTCTTTGAAAAAGAGGATTTTGGACAAAGCCGTCGATTTTGGACTTGGGCAACGAAAGTAACGCCAGTTCCGAATCCACCGCTGCCCGATTCGATAAAAACATCAATTGTTCCTTAGGATAACTCTCTTTGAGAGGAAGTCGGTCTGGGTCGTTAGTAATTCTCAAAGGCACTCCTTTGCAAACCACCAAGGCCTCTATTTTGTGAGAGTTAACAACACTGACATTTCGCCCCAAAGGATCTTTACGATTAGAAGTAAAACCATCCAACCAACCTGCATCAAACAGCCAGGTCATGAGAGGATTGTATAACTCATTCAGATAAATGTCCCAGGAGATCTGTTCCTCTTCCGGTAGAGGAAGGTGAACAATGTTTACCAAGGGAACTTCACGCTTGAGCGCATAGTAGCGGCCAAGATCGACGGATTCTTGGTCCGACTCATTTACAAGGATGACTACGGCCGCTGGATCAATCGCCGGACTCTGCAAACATCCAAGGCAACAGACCGTAAGGATGATATACCAAATCTTCATCCCACCTGGAACACCAGTTTGCCGATTTTAATTCCTGCCCAAACTGCCACAAGACATATAACGAGGGATAGCATAACGTTAGAAAATGCCCCTGTGAAATTGCCCGATTCCAGTTGCTTGATTGTCTGAAGACCAAAGGTGGAAAAGGTTGTAAACCCACCGCAAAATCCGATCACTACGAACCCACGGGTATGGTGAGACCAATCCGTTGTGGCTGATTCATGGCCTATTACCAATCCGATAAGCAGGCACCCAACGGTATTCGCGAGGAGGGTCGCCCATGGGAATTCAGTTTTAATCCCAATGGCCAACAAAGCTCTTAGGATGGAGCCAAGCGCCCCGCCCAAACCAATCCAGAATACAGTCGCTAAGGTCATCGTTTCGCTTAAGGATTCGAAATTCGAATAAGAGTTTTGTGGTAGGTGGAAATTCCATCAGCAATGGCCTTGGCCAGTCGGATGCGGTGGTTCACGGTCTTTATCTTTTTGGCCTCCTCATAATGGCTGAAGAACCCACCTTCTACCAGAAACCCGGGACACTGCAAGCCGATCATCATAGAAAACCGGGCGCGTTTTAGCCCGCGATCCACACCCCCCATAGATTTGATCATCTGGCGCTGCACGTAAAAACCGGCAAGTGTACTCCAGGGATCATCTTCATTTGCGGGAAAGGCCTTGAGGTCTTCATCAACCAATCGGCTCCGTGCAGTGGAGGGTTGGTTCTTAGGAGTAAAGGTGTAGGTCTCGATTCCTTTTACTGAACGAGATTCTACCGAATTGAAATGGAGGCATACAAACAGGTTTGCTTTCACCCGGTTGGCAAACAGCGCCCGATTACTATTGTCAACGGTTCGATCGGAATCTCGGGTTAGAAAGACTTGGAAACCTCTGGATTCCAACAACCGTTTCAAGCGTCGCGCCAGATCAAGGGTCAAATCTTTCTCAAGCATCCCCAAATTTTTATTGATACACCCTGGATTCTTTCCACCATGTCCGGCATCGATTACAATCGTCTTCAAGTTGGGCACATCCGTAAATACCTGGGGAATCAGTAAAGGTTTGATCGCCTTGTCGTAATCGTGGGTCGAAAGGTAAAGATTCCCCCGATGCAGAGCCACCGCATAGCCGAGATAGATCTTGTAGTTGTTGAGCAAAATCAAGCGACTGTCTTTTTTAAAGCGGACTTTCGTCCACCGACTGGAAAAAACACCGTCAATCTTATTCTTAGAAAGCTGGTACTTCATTCCGAGCTGTCCAGCAACCTTACCTAGTTCAATATAAGGGGTCTTGAACAGGGTGACATCCGGTGTTGGCAGGGGCGGATCTCCAAAGGTCGCTACACGCAATGGTCCGAAGAAAACAATGACAATTATCCAGATTCGAAACCTGGAAGCTTGCCGAATTGCTCGAACCATGGAACGGAAGGAGAGCGGCAGGAAATCAATCCTCCTTTTCTTCCTTGTCAGGATGGTTAAATTTGTAAACGCGGTCCTTTTCGGGAAGCGGAGAAAGCATCGTGCTGATCATTCTTCCGGACAATCTAGGTTCCGAATCGCGGTGGCCGATATGCTCCAGCTCCTTAACAGCCCGGTTCACAGTCTCAAATCCAAGATCTTTATGCTCCATCTCCCTTCCACGGAACTGAAGGGTCAATTTAACTTTGTTTCCCTTACCAAGAAACTCCTCCGCATGTTTGACTTTGAACATAAAATCGTGGGTCTCTATACGGACACGGAACTTCACCTCTTTCACTTTTCCGGAAGAAGTTTTCTTTTGTTTACTCTCCTTCTCTTTCTTGGCCAGTTCATACTGATACTTGCCGAAGTCGAGAATACGACAAACAGGTGGACGCGCAGACGGAGAAATTTCAACGAGATCGAGACCAGCCTTCTTCGCAATAGCAAGCGCTTCAGCTGGGGTCATGACTCCTATTTGTTTGGAATCGGGACCAATCACCCTGATTTCACGAGCGCGGATTCTGTCGTTCTTTCGAACTCTTGGAACGTAGTTCCTTCTTGGACGGGAGCCTCTTCTTGGCATTAACAGTCAACCTTGGTTAAGTTAAGCAATCTATGGGTAACAATCGTCTGTATGCGAAAACAAAATATCATATTCATCCCAACAGCCATTAGCTGTTCCGGGCGGTTTTGTTTGCGAGTAGGGTTACCATCTTAGATTTCATTCAATCATTCACTGATTGGAAAAAAGAATTCAAGCACGTATAAAACACGGTTTGCAAGCGCATTCAATAGAAGGTTAAACACTGAAACTTTCTCCACAGGAGCAGCTCGATTTGGCATTCGGGTTTTCAAATTTAAACCCTCCAGCTACAAGTGCGTTAGAATAATTCAGGGCCGTACCTCGGAGGTAGAGAGCGCTTTTAGAATCTACGACCACCTGAGCGCCTATAGATTCGACCAAAATATCGCCGTGCTTAAATGAATTCACAAACTTCAATTTGTAACTCAAGCCATTGCACCCGCCGCCAGTAATCTTTATGCGCAGGACGCTGCCTTCTGGCTCATTGGCCAATAAGCTGGTGATCTTTTCGGCGGAAGTCTCAGTTAGTTCTACTAAGCGATGGTTTCCGAGACGGACACCTTCTGGAAGAGTTTCTATCATTAAGAATGCACCAATGTACACATTTTCAGCGAGAATCAAGTGGATTAGATGCTTCTCCTAACTCTGACCTATACTTAACAAGACGCTGAGCTACCCTAACAGCGTGGGCAAAGCTGCTAGACTTGGCTTTGCCCTTGCCTGCAATTGAGTACCCCGTTCCGTGATCCGGACTCGTCCGTACGTATGGCAAACCAAGGGTGACATTTACAGCCTGGTCAAACTCCAGGGTTTTTACCGGAATCAGCCCTTGATCGTGGTAGAGCGCAACCACGACATCGAACTCCCCTTCCAAGCTTCGCCAAAAAATAGTGTCTGCCGGCTGTGCAGAAGACACTCCCGGAAATTTTTCTCGTAAATCCTCCAGCAACGGATTGATCCACTCCTGCTCCTCTCCCCCCAAAAGCCCGTTCTCGCCGGCATGGGGGTTGAGTCCACATACACCGATCCGCGGGCTTTCACTCCCATAAACGCGGGCAAGCTGATCGGCCTGAGTTACAGCCTGAATCAAACTAACCGGACTCAGCTCATGAAACATGTCGTGAAGAGACAGATGCCAGGTCGCCAAAATCACTTTGAGCTTCGCCCCTACAAAACTCATGGAAGGTGCCCCACCCCACTGCTCGGAAAAATACTCTGTTTGCCCCGGGTGTTCGAAGCCAGTGTCCCTGAGGCGTTCCTTGCTTATCGGGCCAGTAACTACGCCGGCATACCTGCCCTGCACGCAACCACGCGCGGCCTTCATAAGAGCATCCCGGGCGATCAGACTACTCTGCCGGTCAGGTTCGCCAGGTTTCAATTCATAATCGGCAAATCCCAGTCCACGGCCTTCATAACCCACCGACCGCAACTTCTCTACCCAGACTTCCGGACCCAAAAACGCAAAACCCGATCTGTCTCCTTGGTACGTTTTGGCCCAGTCCAGAATGACTTCAGGGCCAACTCCAGCAGGATCCCCGCAGGTGATCGCCAGGGGCAATAAGGGACGGAGATTATCAACAGCCATGACCACCCAAACCTACTTGAACAACTCCAATTGAGGATTTCCCAGAAGCTCGTAATTTTTCAGAATACGCAGGGTCTGCAGAATTTCAGATTTCTGGTAATTCCGGTTGATTTCCACCTTTGCAAGGATGTCCAGGAGCATCGATCGAAAAGAAATGATACCATCGACGCCCTTCTCCCTCAGAAGCTGTATACTTTGCTCACGATAGGGGTTTTCGGTCGGCAATCCGGGAAGCACAAGGATCTTCATGAATTCATCCTCCTCTTTTTCACCCGCCTCCTTTTTTTTGGACTTATCGAAAAATAGGTCATTGACCTTTTTCACTACAGTTTTTTCCAAAAAGCGGAAAATCTCCGGACTACTCTTCAGCATGGCTGGCGTAAACTTCAGCGTGTGCCAACCCTTGACCACTACCACGGCCTTGTGGATAAATTTCAATTCGCTCGAGAAAAGCATAAAGTCCGCCCTTCTCGAGCCGGGTTGGAAGGAGGGATTGAAAACCAGTAAATCCACCTCCTCATCGGCTGTTTTTTTGCGAGAATGCACTTGATACTTTCGCAATTGCCGGACAAGAAATCCATTCTGCTCAAAATACTCGCGAACTATACTTTCATCTACAGAGGACATTATAAAAAGAATAGGAAATAAGGCACAATTAAAGCCACCACAAAAATCCAGCACCTGGAAACGTAGGGAAATTATCCCTACCCGGAAGCTCCAAACTTCAAAAGAATCTCCCGAACCAGCGCTCCATCTACCTTCGGGATGGTCACGGCCCGCCCGATCTCCTCCAGAACCACAAAACGCAAAGTGCCTTTTTGGACTTTTTTATCTCGTTGCATCGCATTCAACAAATGGTCCACCTTCAACGCCGGTGCTATTTTGACAGGCAACGAATAACGACCGACCAATTGGCAAATGCGTTTGACCTCCATTTCAGAAATATTTCCCAACCGAAAAGAGAGTTCCCCGGCCATTGCGAGACCGAGTCCGATTGCCTCGCCGTGCAGATATTCTCCATAACCCGCAACGTTTTCAATCGCGTGTCCGAAAGTATGCCCCAAATTTAAGAGCGCCCTTCCGCCGGACGCAGCCAATTCCTTTTCATCCGCTTTGACGACCGCTGCCTTGATGGCGCAGTTGCGTTGAATAATTTCGGGTAACTCCTGATGTCCGGCATGAAGAATATCCAGGTCTTCGAGCTGTTCAAAAAGAGAATGATCGTGCAAGAGCCCATGTTTGATTATCTCGGCCATGCCCGAATTGAAATCTCGTTCCGGTAACGTATCTAAAAATCCGGTACTCGAGAATACCCCTTGTGGCTGGAAGAAGGCGCCTACGAGGTTCTTCCCGGCAGCAATATTGATTCCAGTTTTGCCACCAACCGAACTGTCAACCATGGACAACAAAGTGGTAGGCACCTGGTAAAAGTCCAAGCCACGCAGGTAGCTGGCTGCGGCAAAACCCGTCAAATCGCCAATTACGCCGCCACCAACTGCAAAAATACAAGAACTTCGGTCGAGGGCATTCCCCGCAAAGAAATCATAAATAACAGAAAGCTGGTCCAGGCTTTTGGTTTTTTCTCCAGCGGGTAGCAAAAGCGTAGGCCCAATCGCTTGAATTTGAGTAATAAAGTTTGCCTGTTTACCAGCAAAGCCCGAATCCACCAGAAAGGCACACTTACGGTCATCCTTAACCAGAGCGGTCGCAGTTTCCAGCACACCTGTTTCAGCATTGCGACCAATCCAGATAGAGTAACTCCGGTCTCCGAGTTCAACCTTTATAGATGTTTCATACCCACTCATTTGGAATCTTCTTTCTCCAAACCAAATACGGCGGAAACGTAATTATCAACCGTGAACGGTTGTAGATCGTCCGGCTGTTCTCCCAGTCCCACAAAGTAAATCGGTATTTTTAACTCACGGTATATTCCTACCAGGGCACCGCCCCTGCTGGTGCCGTCCAGTTTGGTAATGACCAATCCGGTTAGATTTATGGCCTTATGGAATATTCGTGCCTGTTCGATGGAGTTCGACCCGATGCTTCCATCGATTACCAGCCACCGGTGGTGAGGGGCTGATTGGTCATTTTTTCTGAGAACACGGATAATTTTTTCCAACTCTCCCATCAGGTGACTTTTATTGTGCAATCGGCCGGCTGTATCGATAATCAACAAATCGCGGTCTCGACTCTGCGCTGCTTGATAAGCGTCAAAGGCGACAGCTGCGGCATCCGCTCCATGTTTACTGGCAATAAGATCGAGACCCAGACGATCCGCCCATATCTTGATCTGCTCATTCGCCGCGGCACGAAAGGTGTCGCACGCGGCAAGTAAAACTGAACGGCCATTGTTTTTATAAAGGTTTCCCAATTTTGCCGTCGTGGTAGTTTTTCCAGAACCATTTACCCCCAGTAACATAATTACTTCCGTACCCGGTTTTTCATCACCAAATTTGCCTTCTGCCCCCTCAAGCACCCTACGAAGAACCTTGGCGCCAATTTCGGCGGCATCCAACCCGCGCAGAGATTTATCAGCTTTGAAGGCGACCTGAATTCCTTCGATTATCTCCTCTGAGGTTTCCACTCCGAAGTCGGCTCCGTAGAGAGCTTCCTCAAGTGCATCGATAGAGTCCGCATCCAATTCCTTGCGACCGAATATACCTCCAACTGCTCCAAAAAGGGATTGAGTAGTACGGGCGAAACCAGACTTGAATTTTTTTAGGAGTCCAAACATGGGAATCGAATTGAATTATAATTCGGTCGCTTCGCGCAGTGGGCGTTGGATCGTGCCCTTCATTTTATCCAGTATACCGTTGATGAACCGTTTGGAATCTGGGCCTGAAAATTGTTTGCTCAAGTCAATCGCTTCATTGATGGAAACAATAGGCGGAATGTCCAGGCGTTTGAGCAACTCATAAATAGCCAACCGAAGTATAGAAAGGTCCATTTTGGCAATTCGCTCGAAATCCCAATTCTCCGCATAAGTCCTTATTTCAGAATCGACTGCGTCAAGATCCCCGAGCACCCCGTGAATCAGCTCCTCGGCAAAAGCGTAGTACTCTCGATCCTCATCCTTCTCAGCAAAGAACAGGTTAAGCTGATCAGGAAGGTCGTCCGGAGGATTAATGCTGCAGGCATAAAGAAATTGCATTGCCGCAATTCTGTTTTGACGTCTTCTAGGCGTTTTGCTCATCAATTCCCAGGTGGATTTGTTTGAGTTTGGCCATCTCCAAAGCTGCTTCGCCAAACTCGCGTCCGCGGTCTATTTCACCACGGGTTCTCTCAAGTGCCTGCTCAATTGTATCGGCAACAACAATTCCATTGATGACCGGCATGCGTTCGTTTAATGCGATCATTTGCAATCCATCAGTAGCGCTTTGAGCCACCACTTCGAAATGCACTGTGCCACCTCGGAGAAGTACTCCAAGCCCGATACAGCAGTCGAAGGCGCCTGTGCTTGCGAACACTTGGATGCCCCAGGGGACTTCGTTAGATCCCGGCACACGCATAACTTGGATGTTCTCTTCTTTAACCCCCGATTCTTTAAGGGTGCGCACTGTATTGTCCAGCAGTGCATCCACAGCTTCCGGATTAAACCGCGAGCAGACGATCCCGAAGGAGAAAGGACTCCCGTCGACCGGGTCGTATTCAGGTTTAAATGTGCTCATTTTATCGCGCGAAAATTCAAAAGGCGGTTAGTTCAATGGCACTTGTTCGACAATTTCAAGATTGTAACCCTCGAGAGCCACGACTTTGCGGGGAGTGCTGGATAAGAGGCGGATTTTGTTTAAACCGAGCGCTACGAGAATCTGCGCGCCAATCCCGTAGTCGCGAAACCCCATGGGTGACGCTTTCAGAGTTCCCTTTTTCAAATCGAGCCCGCCATGCACCTGTTGCATATACAAAAGGACCCCATTGTCCTCTTTGGCCAAATGCCTGAAGGAGGCTTTCAAATTGAGAAAACCGTCCCCTTCAGCGGAGCGAAATACGTCCTCTAACAAGTGTTCGCTTTGCACACGAACAAGAGTGGGTTCGGAGCCAATTGAGCCTTTCACAAATGCCATATGGTTTCGACCATCCACACGACTCCTAAATACTACCAATTCAAATTCACCATACTCTGACCTGAACGGTCGCCGAGCTACCTCCTCAACCAATTTGTCCCGTTTGTGCCGATATTCAATCAGAGAAGCAATGGAGATCAAAGGCATGTTGAAGCGCTCTTTGAACGCAACCAGATCGGGAAGACGAGCCATGGTTCCATCTTTGTTCACCACTTCACACAGGACTCCGGCAGGGAATAGTCCGGCTAGTTCAGCGAGATCAACCGCCGCTTCGGTATGACCACTTCGCTCAAGCACACCACCCGGGCGCGAACGCAATGGGAACACATGCCCTGGCTGGACAAAGCTATCCGGTGTGCTGCTGGAAGTCCCCAGCAAACGGATGGTTTTTGCTCGATCGAATGCACTGATCCCGGTCGTAATGCCCTCGGCTGCATCCACCGAAACGGTGTAATCGGTTCGGTACGATTCGCGATTGTAG
>Ga0114996_10002861_pt1 | contig 21908 bp, 17 predicted proteins | sample ArcticOcean_MG_C_4_FD_87039 | JGI IMG/M metagenome (GOLD analysis project Ga0114996, IMG submission 87039) | Marine microbial communities from western Arctic Ocean - ArcticOcean_MG_CB4_134 | ecosystem: Environmental > Aquatic > Marine > Oceanic | place: Arctic Ocean: Canada Basin | collected... | reverse complement strand
GGCCTGGGACTCAACGCCTGGGTCGTATTCATCCTCTGGCTCGGCGGCGCGCTACCCGGGGCGGGGGAGGGCGACGCCAGCGAGGTGTTCTTCGGGCTGCGCGAACTCGCTTTCGGCGCCGTCACGGCATCGATGGTGGCCTACCTGGCCGCCCAGCTTATAGACGTGCAGCTGTTTCATTTCTGGAAACGGCTCACCAACGGACGCCACCTGTGGTTGAGAAATAACGGTTCGACCATGGTGAGCCAGCTGGTGGACAGCGTGGCCGTGATCACGATCACCCACTACTGGGCTGGCGCCCTGCCGATAGACCCTGCGCGCCCGGTGGCCGCCCAGCTGCTTGTCTTCATAAGCTCGGCCTACGTTTTCAAGTTCACGGTAGCGCTGCTCGACACGGGTCCGTTCTATATTGCAGTGGCCTGGCTGGGTGACTACCTGCAGCTGGACCCCAGCCAACAGGACTGAGAACGGTCAGTCGGCCTCGTCATCGGCCTCGTCATCGGCCGGCAGCCGTCGACTCCAGAAGGTACCCTTGGCCCACCACCACACCGCCAGCCCCCCCACGGCGTAAACCAGTATGCCTTCAAAAAGGCCGGCACCACCGGCCCACAGGAACAGGGCCAGGACCAGGACAGTAGCGACAGCCGCGGTGACCTGTTCTATGCGCTTTTCGCGCAGGCGCGCGCGCGCAACGTGGGCGCTTATCGATGCCCCGCAAGCAGAGCAGCGGCCGCCTCCCTTGCGGATAAGCGGCCGCCCACAGTCAGGACAATCTATACGGGTGGTATAAGGCATCGCGGGCCCCCTGCCTCAAAGGCCAACACCCGTAAGGCCGATTCAGGCTGTCGCCTGCATCGGCGCGTACTCGGGCTCCGCCGCCGAGGGGAGTCGGGCCAACGTCATCTCCTGCATCGCCTCGGCCAGGATACGGGTCCGCATCTGGGTGCGCTCGGCGTCGCGCCACGCCATCATGCCCTCGCGCACGTATACCGGGTTGATGCCCAGCATCGACGCTACGTTGTTGAACGAAAAAGTATCCCAATTGTCGACGTCGGATACCCAGGCCTCGGCGTCAACAAAAAGCTGCCGCCGCTTGGTATCACGAGCGTGGAGGTGTTTCTGAAAACACTCGACGCCGTCCTGCAGTATTGCCACCACCAGCCTGTGCTCGCCGCAACGAAAACTCTTTCGCTTCAGCGCCGCAAAGTACTGCCCCGGCAACAGGACATCGGGTTCAAAAAGATCGTTAAGACGCTCTTCAGCCTCGTAACGGGTACGTTCCGCTTCCACCATCGCACACCTCCCAGCCACTCACGAGAAAACGTCACCACCAAGGGCCCGCCTCTCTTTTCCACTCCACCGATGCGATCCACCCCAAGGGGCGGCTCCACCACTTCCTGCAGGCCCGGCTGAACCGGACCGCAATACATTGAGCATGACACAAGCGTGCCCGAGATTGCAATTATCGTACGCCGCTTACGCCCTGCTTGTGCGTGATCCGCAAACGGCGGCAGCCCCAGATGTCAGACCACGAAGGACTCGCCGCAGCCGCAGCTGCTCTTCACGTTCGGATTTTCTACCTTAAAACCGGCATTTACGAGGTCGTCGTTGAAATCAACGGTGCTGCCATTCACGTAAAGGAAGCTGCGACGGTCAACGTACAATTTCGCACTGCCGTTTTCGAACACCTTGTCGCCCTTCTTCTCTTCGCCAAGCTGTATCCGGTACTGCAAGCCCGAACATCCACCACCGGTAACCCGGATCCTCAGGCCGTCGGCCTGCCCAGCTTCTTCAACCAGGCCGATTATCCTTTCGGCCGCCTTGTCACTTATGTTCATCCGCTTGCAACCTCCTGTTCTACCCGCCGATACAACGGCGACAGCTTACGCAGTCTTTCGACCTCGGCTATCACTCGATCAGCCGCGAAATCGATGTCCGATTCGTCATTGAAGCGGCCAATACCAAAACGAATAGACGAGTGCGCCTCCTCGCTGCTGCGACCAAGCGCGCGCAGGACGTAGGAGGGCTCCATGCTGGCCGAGCTGCAGGCCGAGCCCGATGAAACCGCGACGTCGGGCAGGCCCATCATAAGCGATTCGCCCTCGACACAGGCAAAACTCAGGTTGAGATTGCCGGGCAGTCGATGCTCCGGATGGCCGTTGAGCTGCACCTGGTCCAGGCCGGCGAACAGCCGCGAGGCCAGCCGCTGCCTGAGCCCCAGCACGCGTTGCGCTTCGTACTGCCATTCTTCGCCGGCCAGGCGGCAAGCCATGCCCAGCCCCACTATGCCCGGCACGTTGAGGGTACCCGAGCGCAGTCCGCGTTCGTGGCCGCCTCCCAGGACCTGGGCCTGCAGGCGAACCCGGCGGCCACTTCTACGCAGGTACAAAGCGCCCACGCCCTTGGGACCGTACAGCTTGTGCGCAGAAATAGAGACCATGTCGGCGCCCAGCCGGGCCACGTCAACGGCCATCCTGCCCACCGATTGCGCGGCGTCGCAGTGAAACAGCGCACCCTTTTCGTGGGCGGCGGCCGCCAGCTCGGCAATCGGCTGCACGACACCGATCTCGTTGTTGGCCTGCATCACCGATACCAGCACGGTGTCGTTGCGCAGCGCCGCTCGCAGCTCATCCACGCTGACCATACCCTGCTCGTCCACGCCCAGTGTCGTAAGCTCCAGGAGCCCTTCGTCCTGGAGTTGGCGGCAGGTATCGAGGACAGCGCTGTGTTCGGTTGCCACGGTGATCACATGGCAACCACGCTCACGCAGAAAGGGCAGGGTGCCTTTTATAGCGAGGTTGTCGGACTCGGTGGCGCCGCTGGTAAACAGTACCTCGCCCGGCTGGGCGCCGATAAGATCAGCCACTCGTTCCCTGGCGGTTTCGACCAACGCATCGGCCTCCCAGCCCAGGCGGTGACTGCGACTGGCCGGGTTGCCGTAGACCCCGCCGAGGGCGGGCAGCATTTCTTCGAGCACGCGCGGGTCCACCTGCGTGGTGGCCTGGTTATCCAGGTAAACAGTCCTGTCGCCTCGGGTGGTCATGGTGTCATGGGTTGCAGGCCCCACGTATCATAAAGATACTACGCACAAGCGCCGGTTATTCAAGGCATTATTACCAGACAGGCCGCCACCAGCGAGCAAAGCTTCAGCCCACGCCGGCCTGGGCGAGACACTTACCGGTATGCGATTCGGAACAGGCTACCACCTGTTCGGGGGTGCCGGTTACCACCACGCGCCCACCGCCGTCGCCGCCGTCAGGGCCCAAGTCGATGACGTGATCTGCTGCCTTGATCACGTCCACGTGGTGCTCGATCACCACCACCGTGTTGCCTGCTTCAACGAGCCGGTTTAGCACCTCGAGCAGCTTGCGCACGTCGGCAAAGTGAAGTCCCGTTGTCGGCTCATCGAGGATGTAAAAAGTACTGCCGGTCGCCGTTCGCGCCAGCTCTTTTGCCAGCTTTATGCGCTGGGCCTCGCCACCCGAAAGCGTGTTAGCCGGCTGGCCAAGATGCACGTAATCGAGGCCCACCGCCGCGAGCGTCTCGAGCTTGCGCCTCGCGGTGGGCACGGCCTCAAAAAACCCCAGCGCCTCGGCCACGGTCATGTCGAGCACGTTGGCCACCGTGCGGCCCTTGTAACGAACCTGCAGCGTCTCGCGGTTGTAGCGTTTACCCGAGCACACGTCGCAGGTTACAAACACGTCGGGCAGAAAATGCATCTCCACCCTGCGCAGGCCATCGCCGGCACAGGCTTCGCAGCGGCCACCCTTGACGTTAAAAGAAAAACGGCCAACCTCGTAACCGCGCATACGCGCCTCGGGCACCCCCGCAAAGAGCGCGCGAATATCGGAGAACAGGCCGGTGTAAGTCGAGGGGTTTGAACGCGGGCTTCGTCCTATCGGGGCCTGGTCGATGTCGATGACCTTGTCTATCGCCTCGACCCCTTCCAGTTTCTTCATTGCCCCCACTTTGCCCTGGTAGTTGTGCAGGCGTCGGGCCAGCTCGGCGTGCAGGGTATCAATGACCAGCGAACTCTTGCCCGAGCCCGACACGCCGGTCACGCAGGTGAAGGTACCAAGCGGAAACTCCACGTCGACCTCGTCGAGGTTGTTGGCCGACGCACCCAGCAAGCAGAGTTTCTTTCCGTTGCCCGGGCGACGAACATCCGGCATAACTATGGCCTCGCGACCGGAGAGGAACGCCCCCGTCAGTGAGTTGTCGTCCTGCTTGAGTTCCTCAGCGGTACCCTCGGCCACTATCGTCCCACCAAGACGGCCGGCTCCCGGGCCCATGTCTATAACGTGGTCGGCCGCTATCATCGTGTCGGCGTCGTGCTCGACCACGATCACGCTGTTGCCCGCCTCCGTGAGCCCGCGCAGGCTCTTGAGCAGCCTGCCGTTGTCGCGCGGGTGCAGACCTATCGACGGCTCGTCGAGCACGTAGAGCACACCCGACAGGCCCGCGCCTATCTGCGTTGCGAGCCTTATGCGCTGGCTCTCACCGCCCGACAAGCTGGCCGCCGCGCGGTCCAGCGACAGGTATACCAGACCCACATCGGCCAGGAATCCGAGCCGTTCCTCTACCTCGCGTAACACCATTTTAGCTATGCGCCGTTCGGCGGCGGTGAGTTTCAGTGACGAGAAAAAAGACAGCGCGTCTGAGATCGACATAGCGCAGACCTCGTGAATGCCCTTGCCCCCGATGCGCACGTGACGCGCCTCGATTCTCAGGCGCGTCCCCCCGCAGTCCTCGCAGCTGTTTTCCGACATGTAACGCTCGAGTTCTGAGCGAACAAAATCAGATTCAGATTCCCGGTAACGCCGCTCGATTATCGGCACGATACCCGGAAAGCTCCGCATGGGGCGTACGCCGGTCTTGCCGGCCGCGGTTATTGAGTGTATCGCCACGCCCGCGCTCCCGGTCAACAGCATCTCACGGGCCTCGTCGGGCAACTGCCCGAAGGGCGTCGAAGCGTCGGAGCCGAAATGCGCGGTTATGCTCCTTATGGCCGACGCGTATTTCTTCAGCAGGCGCTTGTTCCACGCGGGTAGCGCCCCGTTCTCAAGTGACACCGTCGGATCGGCAATGAGCTTGGCGAAATCAATGCGCGTGGCGCGGCCCAGCCCGTTGCAGGACGGGCACGCTCCCTGCGGGCTGTTGAAAGAAAACATCCTCGGCACGACCTCGGGCCAGGACAGGTCGCAGTACGAGCAAGCGTGGCGTTGGCTGAAGCCCTGGGTGTCGCTCTTATCGCCAGATTTTTTCGAGCTGCGAACCACGAGGTTGCCATCCGCGAGCCGCAGCGCCACTTCCACCGAATCAGTAAGCCGTTGCTCTATTCCCTTGCGGGCTACCAGGCGGTCGACGACGACTTCTATGGTGTGTCGCAGCTGCCGGGCGAGTTTGAGACCGGAATCGAGCTCGACCATTTCACCGTCGATGCGCGCCCTCACGAAGCCCCTTCGCCTGAGGTCGGCCAGTTCCTTGCGGTACTCTCCCTTGCGATCCCGGACCACCGGCGCGAGCACCTCTATGCGTGTGCGTGGCGGCAGCGCCATGACCCTGTCAACGATCTGGCCGACGCTCTGCGCCGAGATCTCCCGGTCGCAGCCGTAGCAGAAGGGGCGGCCCACGTTGGCAAACAGCAGTCGCATGAAGTCGTAGACCTCGGTGACAGTGCCGACCGTGGAGCGCGGGTTGCGGCCACTGGTTTTCTGCTCGATCGCTACCGACGGCGACAACCCCTCTATGGAATCGACGTCGGGCTTTTCGACCTGGTCCATGAACTGCCTGGCGTAAGCAGACAACGATTCAACGTAACGGCGCTGGCCCTCGGCGTAGATGGTATCGAAGGCCAGCGACGACTTGCCCGAGCCCGACAGGCCCGTGAGCACGACCATGCTGTTGCGCGGAATGGTGACGTCTATGTCGCGAAGATTGTGCTCACGCGCGCCACGAATGACGATCTGGTCTGCCACCCGGCGGCCTACGCACCCTCGAGCTCGGTGCGCAGGGCCGAGAGCTCATCCTCCACGAAGCTGCGATACTTCAAAAGGTTCTCTTCGTTGTCGGCCTCGAAGCGAAGCACGAGCACGGCCTGGGTGTTGGAAGCCCTGACCAGTCCCCAACCGTTTTCAAAACGCACCCTGACCCCGTCAACGTCGATAATGTCGCAACCCTTCTCGCGAAAACGATCGCGCGCACTCTCGGCCAGTTTGAACTTGATGGCGTCAGGGCAGTCCAACCTTATCTCGGGGGTGTAAACCGCGTGGGGTAGATCCGAGAGCGACTCCGACAGCGGCACCCCGGTGCGCGCCAGTATCTCGATCATACGGGCACCGGCGTAAATGGCGTCGTCAAAACCGAAGTAGCGGTCGGCAAAAAACAGGTGGCCACTCATTTCGCCACCCAGCAGGGCGCCGGTCTCGCGCATCTTGGCCTTGAGCAACGAGTGCCCCGCCTTCCACATGATCGCCTTTCCGCCACGGTCGGCTATGTCGTCGTAGAGCCTCTGCGAACACTTGACCTCGGACACCACGGTGGCACCGGGATTGGCCTCGAGTATATCGCGGGCGAATACCACCAGCATTTCGTCGCCCCAGATGATGCGGCCCTCGCTATCGACCAAGCCGATGCGGTCCGAATCACCGTCAAAGGCTATTCCAAGGTCGGCCTTTTCGTCGAGGACCGCGGCCACGAGGTCGCGCACGTTTTCTTCCACGGTGGGGTCGGGGTGATGATTGGGAAACGAGCCGTCCGGCTCACTGAAAAGTTCGACGACCTGGCAACCCATCGATCGGTACACCGCCGGGGCCACGGGACCGGCAGTCCCGTTACCGGAATCGACCACGACCTTGACACCCTCACCGCAGCGCCCGAACTGTTCTTCGAGGTAGCCCTGGTAAGCGGGAATGATGGGATAACTCTCCTCGGCCCCGTCGCCGCGCATCATGTCGCCGCTTTCTATAATGCGACTGAGCTCCATGATCTCGTCGCCGTGGATGGTCCATTTGCCCTTGCAGATTTTAAAGCCGTTGTGGTCGGCCGGGTTGTGGCTGCCGGTCACCTGTATTCCGCCCATGAGATCGAGATGAAAAACGGCGAAGTACATCAAGGGGGTGGGGCACTCGCCTATGTCGATCACGTCGACCCCGGTCGATCGCAGGGCCGACTTCATGATGCGGTGGTAGGTGGGGCCACTCAGTCGGCAGTCCCGGCCCACCACGGCGCGCGTGATACCGTTGCGCTGCAAGTAGGTGCCGTAAGCACGGCCCAGCGCCTCGACGAATGCGTCGTCGTAATCTTTGCCTGCTATCCCGCGTATGTCGTACTCGCGAAATATTTCCGGGTTCATCTTCATCGCTCTACTCCAACCTTCCGTCTGCGTATCATCGTCAGCCTTTCCCGCGCGCGCTTTTCAGCATGCGTACAGCCATCAGCATGGCCCCGGCCATGCTGCCCGCATCGGCCTCGCCACTACCGACAAGGTCATAGGCCGTGCCGTGATCAGGCGACGTACGCAGGAAGGGCAAACCCATACTTATATTCACCGCCCCACCAAAGTCCAATAATTTCAAAGGGATAAGCGCCTGATCGTGGTACATGCAAAGAACCATATCGTAGTTTCCCTTCGCGGCCTGCGCAAACAGGGTATCGGCGGGCAGCGGGCCCACGACGTCCAAGCCGCGCCTGCGCATGCGCCGCACGGCGGGCGCGATGACCCTGCTTTCCTCGTCGCCAAACAGCCCGCCTTCGCCCCCGTGGGGGTTGAGGGCTGCCACCGCGACCCGCGGCCGGTCGAGGCCATGAAACCGTCGCAGGTGTTCGTTGCTCGTAAGGGCCTTGTCCACCAGCGCGCCCTCGTCCAGGGCCCCGGGAACTTCGCAAAGAGCGACGTGGGTCGTGGCCAGCACCACGCGCAGGCGACGACCCACGAGCATCATCGTGGCCGGCTTACCCGCGAGCTGCGAAAGGTAACCGGTATGGCCGTCGTAGCGATGGCCCGCGCGGTTAAGCCACTGCTTGTTTATGGGCGCGGTCACCAGGGCGTCGTGTTGGCCGAGCTGAACTGCCCGCGCGGCGGCGTCAAGGTAACGAAATGCCGCCTCGCCGGTCCTGGCAGAAGGCCGAGGCAGTTGCCCGCGAAGCCGCAGCGCTGTCACTTCCTCGACCCGGGTGATGGCGGTCGCGGCGGAAGCCGACATACCCAGTGCGCGCCTGGCCTGGGCCAGCACGGCGGTGTCGCCGTACACTACGAGCGAACAGGCCCTGGCCACGCCGGGACGGGCAGCAGCCGACAGCAGGACCTCCGGGCCTATACCGGCCGGGTCGCCCATGCTCACAGCCAGGACAGGTTTCACCGTGCGGCGAGTTCCTCTACTTCCCCGAGCATCTTGCGGACGTAGTGGCGTTGCGGCAGATCTTCGGCCGTGAAGCGCTGAAAGCGACTGTCCATGGCCTCGTTGTAGAGCTTTTTCTCGATCGACTCTCTTGCTTCGTCCAGGGCTACCCGGCCCTGCGGATGCTCTTTGACCAGGTGGATCATGTTGAGGCCGCCGGCGGCCTCAAAGGGGCGACTGATCTCACCCTCGCTCAGCGAAGAAACCACATCCTCAAATTCGCTCGACATAGAACCCCGCCTGAACACGCCCAGCAGCCCGCCGTCGGCCGCCGTGGGCCCGGTCGAATGCCGTCGCGCCGCGTCGGCAAAACTCTCGCGCCCCAGCTCCGAGTGCAGCCTCGCAAACAGTTCACGCCGCGCCTCGAGCTTGTCCTCCAGGTAGTCACCAACGGGATGGGGGAGATAAATCTGCGCGATCTCCACCCTCGCCGGAAGATCGTAAGAAGAGTCGGTCGCCCATGCGCGCTCGACTTCCTCGGGAGTCACGCTCACCCGCGAACTCACTTCACGGTTGATCAGGGCCAGGCGCAGCACCTCTTCGCGCATGCGTTCAAAGTAGTCGCCCCAGCCCAGGCCCAGGCTCTCGAGGGTGGCCACCAGTTCCTCGCGACTGCTGCTGGTCTGCTCGAGTACGTTGGTTATGTACTTTTCGACGTCGGCATCCGAGGCCTCCATACCGCCATACTCGTACTCGAGCCGGTACATGCGTGTCTGCACGAGGGCATCGAGGCGTTTCTGCCGGGTGTCGCGAGCCTTGGGAGGAATGAACATGGCGCGCGTGCGCTCAAACTCTTCGAGATCGCGCAGGGTCACAGCCTGGCCGTCGATGCTGGCCACGATCGCGTTGAGCAGCCGCGTGCCCGACGACGCGCCACTCGCGGTATCAGCCGCGGCCGAGATTGGTGGCAGGGCGATGCTTATTGCCATCGTCACCGCCATCGCCAGGGACAGGCCCGTCGCCGGGGTCCTGCGATCCTGTTTTGTCACCCGTTGCCTGAACATCAGCATCGACCAGAGATAACAGCTTTTCAAGCAACTTCTCAATCTCGTCCACGGTCGCTGTCCAGCCGCGGCCCTCAAGCCTCGCCGACAGCAGGCCGTCCGGCTTGAGCCTGAAAGCCTGTGGCTCGTCGGCAACCATGGCTACCAGGGCGGAGATGTCCACGGGCGATTCTTCGTGCAAGCGCACCGTGACCACCCCTGCACCGGCCTTCAGCCCCACTACCGCCAACTGCTTGAGCGCCGGACGAAGGGCCATCACGCGCAGGAGGTTATCGGCAGGATCGGGCAGGGGCCCGAAGCGATCGGCCATTTCCTCAGACATCGCCTCGATCTCGTGCCTGCCCGAAGCGTTGGCAAGCCGCTTGTACACCAGCAGGCGCTCGCCCACATCCTCGATGTAAGACTCGGGCAGGTAGGCCTCTGCGCCGAGATCTATCTCGGGCTCAACCGACGGGCCGACCTGCTGGCCCCTGAGCTCCTGCACGGCCTCTTCCATCATGCGCATGTAGAGGTCAAAACCGATGGCCATCATGTGGCCCGACTGCTCTCGCCCGAGCAGGTTGCCCGCGCCGCGTATCTCCATGTCGTGGGCCGCCACTCTGAAACCGCTGCCCAGTTCGTCGAGTTCCTTGAGCACGTCGAGCCTGCGCGCTGCTTCCTCGGTCACCGGCTTCTCGCCCGATATCATCAGGTACGCGTATGCCCGCCGGTGAGAGCGGCCCACGCGGCCGCGCAACTGGTAGAGCTGTGACAGGCCGAAGGTGTCGGCCCGGTTGATCAGCATCGTATTGGCGTTGGTGATGTCGAGACCCGATTCGATTATCGAGGTGCACAACAACAGGTTGGTGTCACCGGCCACGAAGTCGACCATCACGCGCTCGAGTTCGTGCTCGTTCATCTGCCCGTGTGCCACCGCGACGCGAGCCTCGGGCACCAGCTCCTCCAGCCGCCTGGCCACCGCGGCTATGGAACTCACACGGTTGTGCACGTAGAACACCTGGCCGCCACGGCCGAGTTCCCTAAGGACGGCCTGCCGGATGAGCCCATCGTCCTTGCGCGAAACGTAGGTGCGCACGGCCAGGCGATCGATGGGCGCGGTCTCGATGAGACTGAGGTTCCGCACCCCCCCCATGGCCATCTGCAGCGTCCTGGGTATGGGTGTGGCCGAAAGCGTAAGCACATCGACCTCTTTGCGCAGGCGCTTGAGCTTTTCCTTGGCGCTCACGCCGAAGCGGTGCTCTTCGTCCACCACCAGCATGCCCAGCCGGGCAAAGTTAACGTCTTTCTGAAGCAGGCGATGGGTGCCCACCACCATGTCCATGGTGCCGGCGACCAGCTGCCCGAGCACGAGCGCGTTCTCGGCCTTGGAGCCCAGCCGAGACACCATGCCTATGCGTAACGGGTAGTCCTTGAAACGCTCGCGCAGGGTTTCGTAGTGCTGCCGTGCCAGCACCGTCGTGGGTACCAGTATCGCCACCTGCCGGCCTCCCATGGCCACAAGGTAAGCGGCCCTCATGGCGACCTCGGTCTTGCCGAAACCAACGTCGCCGCAGACCAGGCGGTCCATGGGCACTTCGCGTTGCAGATCGTCGACCACGTCGCGGATGGCCTGGGCCTGGCCCTCGGTTTCTTCGAAAGGAAACCGTGCCTCGAACTCCTCGAAGTCAGCCCCCGGTTCCACGAAGCACGGCCGGGTGTGCACTGATCGCCACGCTTCCACCTCGAGTAGTTCGGCGGCCATAACCATGACCGACTCGCGTGCACGCTTGGTGGTGCGCTGCCAGGAAGTAGACCCGAGGCGATCGAGCTGGGGGTTTGATGTCCCGGCGCCGGAAAACTTTTCGACCAGGTTTACGCGATCGACCGGCAGGTAGAGCCTGTCGCCGCCGGCATACTCCAGGTGCAGGAAGTCCCCTTCGCTGCCGGCCACGGTGATGTGCTTCAGCCCCCGGTAGAGGCCGATGCCGTGATCCACGTGGACCATGTAACCGCCGGGCTCCAACTGGGCAAGCGCGGTCATGGCGCGCACCCGCGAAACGCGACGGTGGCGGCGATGCTGCCGCTTCTGCCCGAAAATTTCTTCGTCTGTGACCAGCACCAGGCCGTCGGCCGGCATACGGAAGCCGTATGCGAGATGAGCTTCTACTATCTTCAGCTGCTCGCGATCGCCGTCGAGCGCCTCTCCCAGGGTTTCAAAACGGGCTACCCCCTCAACACCTTCGAGCTCAAGCAGGTGTTCTACCCTGCCGGCCTGGGCGTGATCGCTGGCCGTCACGATCACGCTGGAGCCCGACGCGCGGGCCGCGACCAGTTCCCTGGCGACCGGCGCAAACCCCTGCCTCGCACCACCGGCACGCATCTGCGCACGCGCGCTGGTGATGATCGCGTTGCCCGAGCTTTCCAATTTCCAGTTGCGATCACCCGGTGAACCCGAAGACTCCAGCGTCTCGGACAGGTCCAGCTCGAGCAAGGGACGGCGGGCAAGCAACTCGTGCAGCTCACCACCGTCGGCATAAAGCGTGCGGGGCTCGGGGAAAAACCCGCCCGCCGCCTTGGCGACTTCGGCTGCCTCGGCCAGTTTGTCCACCTGCTCCTCGAGCGCCTGCTCCACCGAGGGTGGGTCGAGCACCACCGTGACCGCGTCGGCCGGCAGCGCATCAGCCATCCACTCAGTGTGCGAGCAGGCGGCTGGCAGCATGAGCTCGTAGCCGGGAAAGGGGCGCGCAGCCTTCATCGCGTCGTCAAGCAAGCGCCGTTCGCCCGACGGCAGCAGCAGCTCCTCGGCCCTCTCGGCCACGGCCGCCCTGGCCTCGGCCGACGCCATCTTTTGCAACGAAAACGGAGTCACCGGGAGCACGGCGAGCTCTTCGGTCTCGTTGAAAGAACGTTGGTCGGCGGGATCAAAAAACCGCATCGACTCTATTTCGTCTCCGAACAATTCGAGCCGGCAGGGGTAAGCGCCGCCGGGCGGCCAGAGGTCGACTATGCCACCGCGCACCGCGTACTCGCCGGTTTCTTCAACGCTGCCCGTCCTGCGATAGCCAAGCCCGTCAAGCGTGGCCCTTGCCTGCTCGAGCTCGAGCTCATCGCCCGGCAGAAGGTACAGGGTCGAGTCGCGCAACGACGCGAGCGGAGCCAAGCGCAGGGCCAGTGCTTCGACCGAAGCCACAACGACCGGAGCCTTCATTGCCGCCAATTGGTACAGCGCCGCCGTGCGCGCGGCCATGACCTCGGTGGACGGAGACACCATTTCGAGCGGCGGCGCCTCGGGTGCCGCGAACAGGTGCACCCTGCGCTCGAGGAAAGCAGCCTGTCCGGTCTCGCCGACCAGCACCGCCAGGTCGGCCACCATGCTCTCGGCCGCGGCGGGCGTAGCGGTTATGACAAGCGCGGGCCGTTCGACCTGTTCGAGCAGGCGGGCCGCTACCCAGGCGGCCGCCCCGCGACCCAGCCCCTGTATGCGCCAGCGAAGTTTGGCGTGGTCGCGAAGTTCTTCAGCGAGCCGTTCGCGCAGCTTCGAGGTGGACGGCGAAGGTAGCAAAGGAAATCAGTCCGCGAGTATCCCCGCCAGGCCACGAAGCGCCAGCAGGTAACTTTCCATGCCGAATCCCAGTACCACCCCGTCCACGACATCCGACAGCAAGGACTTGTGCCTGAACTCTTCGCGGCGGTGGATGTTGGACAGGTGCACCTCGATCACCGGCAACTCCAGTGCCAGAACGGCGTCGCGTATGGCGACGCTGGTGTGGGTATAAGCCGCCGCGTTGACGAGCACACCGGCCACGCGCCCGCGGGCAGACTGCAAGGCAGTCACGAGATCTCCCTCGCTGTTGGACTGGAACGACTCTATCGCCAGGCCCAGTTCGCCAGCCAACGCCCCGAGAGCGCTGTCGATATCGGCAAGGGTCGCGCTGCCGTAGAGCTCGGGTTCTCGACTTCCCAGCAAGTTGAGGTTGGGGCCGTGCAAGACGAGTACGGTCCCGGGGCCAGAGGTTTTTCTACCCTTCGAGTCTTTCGATGCCGCTGCCATCACTCCCCTGTCTGCCACCGCCCGGCGATACCTTCAAACACCCGCCGCGCTGTCTCCCATGGCGGCCACGATATCAGCAGGGTCAAGCTGCTGCTGTCGGCAGGAGCCCGCGCCTTCGGCGAGAATAAACACCACGCCGTCACCAGAAGCTTTCTTGTCGTGCATGACCGCGCCCGCGACCGCCTCGCGATCAAGGTCCGCGGGCAGGGACGTCGGCAGGCCCAGGCTTTCAAGCAGGGATTCAAGCCGTTCAACGAAGGCCGCGTCACAGGCCCCCTGCTGCAACGACACCCGCGCCGCCGCCACCATGCCTATCGATACAGCCTCGCCGTGAATGTAGCGCTTGTAGTCGGTCAGACGCTCCAGCGCGTGCCCCACCGTATGGCCGAAATTAAGAATCCTCCGCAAGCCGTTCTCGGTCTCGTCACGCGAAACCACGTCAGCCTTTATGGCGCAATTGCGTGCGACTATCGACGACATCACGACAGGGTCCCTGGCCAGGACAGCGTCGGTTTTCTGCTCAAGCAACTCGAGCAACTCGGCGTCGGCTATAACGCCATGCTTGACCACCTCGGCCAGCCCGGCGCTGTACTCGCGTTCCGAAAGCGTGGACAGGCAAGCCGTGTCGGCCAGCACCAGCGACGGCTGGTGAAACGCCCCCACCAGGTTTTTTCCCTGAGCCCGGTTCACCCCTGTCTTGCCTCCGACCGACGAATCGACCTGCGCCAATAGCGTGGTGGGCAACATGACAACGCGCAGTCCCCTCAGGGCCGTGGCCGCGGCAAAACCGGCCACGTCGCCGACCACCCCGCCGCCGAGCGCTATCACCACCGCGTTTCGATCACCGCCGAGCTCGAGCACCCGGTCGTAAATGCCCTCCACTGTGGCCAGGGTCTTGTGCTCTTCACCGTCGGCTATCTCTACTGTCGCCACCGGGGCCTCGATCTCCGAAGCGGCCTCCAACGATTCGCGCACAGTGTCGCCGTAGAGGGCGTCCACGGTCGGGTTGGTGACCAGTATGGCCCTCGAAATATTCTTCAACCCGGCCACCGCGCTGCCACAGGAAGACAGCAGCCCTTCGCCCACGTGTATGTCGTAGGAGCGAGGGCCCAGTTGCACGGTTACCTGTAAAGGTTCTTTCATTTCGCGTCGTGCTCCGAGTCGCTGCCGTCACCCGTACCGGCTTTTTTTCTCGCGGGCGCTTCTCCCTTGAGCCAGGGCTCGATCATGAGCTGCACGCGGGCAGCCGACTGTTCCACGGTGAGCCCGTCGGTCTCTATCGTGATGTCGGCCTGGCCGTACACCGGTAGTCGTTGTTGCCACAGGTCGCGAATTCTCTTCTCTGCGCCCTCGCCCGAGGCCAGCGGCCGCTTACCGTTGCGCAACACCCGTTTCATGATGGTCTCCAGGCCGGTCGCGAGGAACACCACCACGCCCAGCTCGCGCAGGCGATCACGGTTAACCGGGTCCATGAAGGTACCGCCGCCGGTGGCTATCACCGATTCGGGCTCTCCCGCGAGAACATCCACCGCCACTCTCTCCATCTCCCTGAACGCGGCCTCGCCGTCGCTGTCGAAGATGGCAGCTATGCTGCGCCCTTGGCGTTTCTCTATCTGCTGGTCAAGGTCGATAAACGGTCTGCTCAAACGCCGGGCCAAACGCCGGCCGACGGCTGATTTACCGCTGGCCATGAACCCGGTGAAGATTACCTGGGTCAAGGTAGACTGTCCTTGACCTGCTCAAGATAGCCCTGGTAGTTGCGCTCAATTTCTCGCAGCGAGTCGCCGCCGAATTTCTCGAGGAACAGGCGGGCGAGTTCGAAGGCGACCACGTTCTCGGCGATGACAGCGGCCGCTGGTATCGCCACGACGTCGGAGCGCTCCACGGCCGCGCTCGACTCCTTGCCGGTTGCGAGATCCACCGAACGCAGCGGCTTCATGAGGGTCGATATCGGTTTGAAGGCAACCCTGAGCAACAGCGGTTCGCCCGATGTCATGCCGCCCTCAACACCACCGTAGTTGTTTGACGCGCGGCCAATGCCATCGTCGGTGAGCACTATCTCGTCGTGCACCTGCGAGCCGCGTACCCGCGACGCGTGAAAACCGGCGCCGAACTCAACACCCTTGGTGGCCTGGATGGACATCAGCGCGGCGGCCAGGCGCGAGTCGGTCTTGCGATCCCAGTGAACGTAGCTGCCGAGCCCCACCGGCAGGCCGGTGACGCAGACCTCGACGACTCCACCCAGGGTGTCGCCGTCTTTACGGCAGTCGTCTATCAGTTCGATCACGCGCTTTTCGGCGTCGGCGTCGGCCATGCGCACCTGCGAATCCTCGGCTGCTGCGAATATCTTTTCGGGTGTCATACCCGAGTGGTCAGCCGTCACCCCGCCTATTTCGCTGCAGTAGCCCATCACGGCCACACCAAAGTGCTCGAGCAACTGCCGCACCAGGCCACCCGCAGCCACCCGCGAAGTGGTCTCGCGGGCGGAGGCCCGCTCGAGCACGTTGCGCACGTCCTCGTGGTCGTACTTGAGGCTGCCCGCGAGATCGGCGTGCCCCGGACGCGGACGGGTCACCGCCAGCGAGGGGTCGCGATCGGCAGGGTCGGCTGACATTTTCCTGGTCCAGTTTTTCCAATCGAGGTTTTCAATCACCAGGGTTACGGGACTGCCCAGGGTCTCGCCCCAGCGCACCCCCGAACGGATACCGGCCTGATCTTTCTCTATTTTCATGCGCCCGCCACGCCCGTAACCCAGCTGGCGGCGGGCCAGCTGCTGGTCGATTGCCTCCACGCTGATAGGACAGCCCGAAGGCAAGCCTTCGACTATCACGGTCAGGCAGGGCCCGTGGGACTCACCGGCTGTAAGAAAGCGAAGCATGTCGCCAACTTAGCACAGCAGGCCGAAGAGGAAACTATTCTCTGCGCTTGCCGCGCCCAGGGATCCCGTAACCCCCGGGCTCAGGACAGCAGCCGGGGCGTGACCAGTATCAACAACTCCTCGCTCTTCTTCTCCTCCTCGCGGCGGCCGAAGAGAGCGCCGAGCACCGGCACCCTCGACAGCAAGGGCAAACCGGCGCCGTTGGAGCTGCTTCCCTCGCGCCTGAGACCCCCCAGTATGGCGGTCTCGCCGTCGCCCACCACCACCTCGGCGCTGAGCATGCGACTCAACTCCTCGGGTATTCCGTCGGGGGGCTGCGGCGCTCCCAGGGTGCTTGAGCGCGCCTCTATATCGAGCAACACGCGACCGTCGCCGAGCAGGCGCGGCTTTACCAGCATGCTGACGCCAACGCGTATTTCTTCGACAGCCTTGCGGTTGGCCTGCGCCTGGCCCTCGCCCGCCCCGGTTACTACCGAGTTGCTATTGGGCAACCGTACCCTGAGCACGCGCACGCTCTCTATGCGGGCGCGGCCGCCCTCGAGTATCATAACCCTGGGTCGCGATACGATCCTCACCCTTCCCTGGGCCTCGAGCGCTCCCAGCCTTGCCTCGATGGCGTGCCCCGCGGCGGTGGTGGCAACGGTGAGCGCAGCCGAAGACCCGCCGGCCGAAGGCGACGGAAAGTCCAGGCCGGCACCGACCCGACCACTCACGTTCCACTGCACTCCGAGCTCGTCGCGCGCGGTACTCGAGAGCTCCACGATGCGCGCCTCGAGCAGAAAGCCCTGCCTGGGTTTGTCCACGAGGCTGACCAACCCCTCGAGTTTTGCCAGCTCGGTGGCCTCGCCCCGCATGATGAGACTGTTGGAGCGGGGATCGGCTATCAGCCGGGCCGCGTTTTTGTCTACCACCCCGGCAAGCACAGCGGCGAGCTTGTCCGCCTGCGCAAAACCCAGCGGCAACACCCTCTCTACCCCCGGCGCGGGCGCGGGCGGCTGTTGGCTGGGCCCGCCCCGAGAAGGCTGCCGCTGCGAACCCGCAGCCGCCAGCCGCGCCTCCATCCGGGAACCACTGCCATTGACCTCGAGTATCCCGTTGTCCACCCGGTAGGCGAACCCGGCCACGCGCGCGTATGCCTCGAGCCTGTGCCGCCAGTCGGCCGTGGAAACACTGGCCACCATTTCACTGGCCGCCAGGCCCGGGTCGAGTACCAACTCGAGTTCGGCACCCGCGGCTATTTCCCTGAGCCAGTACTCCAGCGTCCGACTTTCAACCGCCCCGTTGAGCGCGCGATCCGCGCCGGCCAGCTCCCCGGCTGCGGCAGCCGAAGCAGTTGATGCCGATGAAGCTGCCGGTGCAGCCGCCGAGGCCGCCACCGCCGGAGGCTCGACCGACACCGGCCAGGCCAGCCAACCCACCGACAACAACGACAGAAATCCCAACAACAACCACTTGCGCGACAAAGGCGGGCCGCCGCCACCGACTACACCACCGGAACCCGTGTCGCGACGGGCGAGCCCGGCTAACAGGTCAACCCGCCGTGGCATCGAACCCCATCCTGCCCAGGGCCAGTCCCACCGGCACGACCAGCCGCGAGCCGAGTCGGCTGGCCTGCTCTTCGCAGCCCGGTGCCACCGAAACCGCCATCAGCGGATCAACGGTCTCGCCGTTACCCGGTGGCGAGAGCTCGGCCAGGTTGTCGGCCGCGATCTCTGCCAGTCCCAGCTCAACCAGCCTGAGCCCGCAGGCCGAGAACAATGTTTTTACGCCGGCGACCAGTTGCCGGGGCGCTGTTGCTACCAGCTCTTCGGGGCCGTCAGCCACCATCCCCGCAGCAGCGCTCAGCCGCACCTCCACCGTGCCCGGGGCGAGGTCGCCCGCCCCAACTCGATTGCCCTCGGAGCCCGCCACCCTGACAAACGCTCCGCAGTCGGCCGACAAAGCGGCTACCTGCGGCAACCCCGCGGCCCGCAACAGCAGCGCCAACTCGGCTATTCCGGGGCAAACCAGCAGCCCACGGGCAGTTGAATCGGCACAGCCGAGGCTCCCCTCCGCATCCGCGCAGGCCAGTAAAAGCGGCTCCTCGTCGGCAGCCTCTATCACCGCGGCCACTAATCCCGAACGGGACAGGTGCCAGAACACGGCCCGGCGTGGATGTTTCCATCGTTCGAAGTTACAAAAAGCCACCTTGGCAGCTTCCACCCCAGACCCCGCCCCCGTCAACGACTCGGCTGTAATAGCCCCGCTTGGAGGACAAGCAGGCGATACGGTGAGCCCCGGCTGGGTCACGGTGGTGCCCTTACCGCCGGTGCCCGGAATCGACACGCTGAGCTACTCGCTGCCCGCGTCCCTCGCCGGGCGCGTGCAGCTTGGCGTGCGCGTGCTGGTACCGCTGGGACGGCGAAAGGTAACCGCGTTGGTGACAGCGCTCGAAACGCAAGCTCCGGAAGGAATAAAATGCCGCGATCTCAGCGAAGTCACCGACGACAAGCCGGTGTTTCCCCCCGAGCTGCTGAAGCTGTCGCGCTGGATGGCCGACTACTACCTCAGCAGCCTGGGCGAAGTGGTATCGCTGGCCCTGGGCAAAGGCCTCACCTCCTCCTCCATAGCCACCGTCAGCCTGCTCGACGCTGACAAGGCATCCACGCCCACCCAACGAGCGATTGTCGAAGCGCTGCAGTCGAGCGGCGAGGCCATGGAGCTGCCCTCGCTCGAGCGCGCCACCGGAAGTCGCTCGCTGCGCGCCGTCGTGTCCACGCTCGAAAAACGCGGCGCGGTCAAGGTCGAGCAGTTGCTGCAATCGGCGAAGGTGAACGAACAGTACCTAACCGTAGTGCGCCTGCTCAAGGCCGACGACGAAATGGCCGAGCAGCTCTGCAGCCGCGCACCGGTGCGACTGCAACTCTACCAGCACCTTCGTGATACCCCGGGTCGGCGCGCCACCCTGGCCGAACTGGCCGAGCTTTTCGGTTCCACGCGTGACAAGCTGCACCCGCTCGAGGAAGCCGGGCTGGTCGAGGTCAGCCGGGAAGAGCTCTGCCGCGAGTACGACGCAGAGAGCGAGGAAGACAAGCGCGTTGAGCTCAACGAGGAGCAGGCCGCCGCGGTAGCAGCGGTGAGCGAAGCACTGGGCAGCTACCGCAGCTTTTTGCTCGAGGGAGTAACCGCGAGTGGCAAGACCGAGGTCTACCTGCAACTGGTGGCGGCCACCCTGGCCCTGGGCCGAAGCGCGCTGGTGCTGGTGCCCGAGATATCGCTGACCCACCAGCTGGTGTCGCGCCTGGTAGCTCGTTTCGGGCCCACGGTGGCGGTGCTGCACAGCGAGCTCGGAGCCGGGCGGCGTTGGGACCAGTGGCGCCGCGTGGCGCGTGGCGAGGCCCGCATCGTGGTCGGCGCACGCTCGGCTGTGCTCGCACCCATCGCAGAACTGGGCCTAGTGGTGGTCGACGAAGAACACGACGGATCGTACAAGCAGGAAGACGGCGTGCGCTACAACGGACGCGACGTTGCCATCGTGAGGGCCAGCATGGCCGGCTGTCCGGTGGTGCTCGGATCGGCCACCCCCTCGGTCGAAACCTGGCGCAACGCCAACGAGCAGCGTTACGGCCACCTGCGCCTGCCGCACAGGATACTCAAACGGCCGATGCCTGTCATCGAAACGGTGGACCTGCGCGGTCGCGACCTCGAAAAAATGGGCGGCATATCCGATCGACTGGGCTACCTCATGAAACGCAACGCCGAGGAAGGCGGCCAGACCCTGCTCTTTCTCAATCGCCGCGGCTACGCCTCACAGCTGCAGTGCTGGGCCTGCGGAGAGGCGGTGAGCTGTAGTAACTGCAGTGTCAGGCTGACGCTTCACCGCGATCGCCGCGAGCTACGCTGCCATCACTGTGACACCATAAAACCACCGCCGTCGTGCTGCCCGTCCTGCGGTACCGACGGGCTCCGCGGCCAGGGTCTGGGCACGCAACGGCTGCAGGACGCCGTGTCCCTGTTGCTGCCCGAGGCAAGCGTTGAGCGCATGGACCGCGACACCACCTCGCGCCGGGGAGTCGGGCAGTCCATGTTATCGCGCTGGCGACGCGGTGAGTTCGACGTACTCATCGGCACGCAGATGATAGCCAAGGGACACGACGCGCCGGGGGTCACATTGGTGGGAGTCGTGCACGCCGACATGACCCTGGGCCTGCCCGATTTTCGCGCGTCCGAACGTACCTTCCAGCTGCTCTCGCAGGTGGCGGGCAGGGCGGGGCGGGGGGAAAAACCGGGCAGGGTAGTGCTGCAGACCTACCAGCCCGATCACCCGGCAGTACTGCTGGCGCTGGAGCACCGCTACACCGATTTCATAGAGTCCGAGCTGGCCGAGCGTGAAGAACTGGGCTATCCCCCGTGGTCGCGAATGGTCATGCTACGTTTCGAATCCCCCGACCAGGGCGCTGCCTCGCTGATGGCCGAGCGAGCGGCCGGGCTGGCGGTGTCGGCTGCGCGAGAGATGAGCGAGCTCGAAATCCGCGGGCCTGCACCGGCCCCGCTCGAGCGCCTGCGCGGTCGCTGGCGCTTCGTGCTGCAGCTGCGTGCCCCGTCGGCCGCCACCACGGCTGCGGCAGCCGGCTGGATACGCGACGTGCTCAAAGACCCCTGCCGGCAGGACAACGTACGTATGTCGGTAGACGTCGACCCGGTGAGCATGCTCTAGCAGCCCGGGTGGCCGCGTGGCCCAGCCCGGCGAGGCTGGGTAAACCCTTGCAAGTGCAGATTTTCTGCGGTTTATCTCGCGCGTGGCTGTACTCAAGATTCACACCTTTCCCGATCCCTTGCTCACGCGCACGAGCAAGCGCGTAGCCGAGATAGACGGCCGGGTAGCGAGTTACGTGGCCGACATGGTCGAAACCATGTACGCGGCCAACGGCGTTGGCCTGGCGGCACCGCAAGTGGGCCTGCTCGAGCGCGCCATCGTGGTGGACACCGACAGTGAGAACCGTGGACTCGCACCCCTGTGCCTGGTCAACCCCGAGGTCGTCGAAGCCGAGGGTGACATCACCTGGGAAGAGGGCTGCCTGAGCGTGGTGGACTACACCGCCGAGGTGCAGCGCTCGGCCAGGGTACTGGTGAGCGGCTGGAACGTGGACCAGGAAGAAGTCCGCATAGAGGCCACCGGGCTGAAAGCGGTGTGCCTGCAACACGAGATAGATCACCTCGACGGCAAACTCTTTCTCGATCACCTGTCGTCGCTGAAGCGGAGCCTGTATCGAAAGCGGCTGAAGAAAATCAAACGCGGCGGCGAACTGCCCGACGACGGAGTGCCACGCATCTGAAGCGGTGGGCGAACCCTTGCAGGCAAAACCCATATCCACGGCCGACGAACAGCCGCCCCCTGATCCCGCCGGCAGCCTGCGCCTGCTGTTCATGGGAACGCCGCCCTTCGCCGCGCTGTCGCTCGACCGGCTGCTGGCCGGCCCGCACAGGGTCGTGGCCGTACTCACCCGCCCCGACAGGCCAAGCGGGCGAGGCCGCAAGCTGCGGCAACCGGCCGTCAAGGAACTCGCCCTCGGGCACGGAATAGAAGTGTTGCAGCCCACCGACCCGGCCGACGCCGG
>Ga0114996_10002858_pt1 | contig 21937 bp, 16 predicted proteins | sample ArcticOcean_MG_C_4_FD_87039 | JGI IMG/M metagenome (GOLD analysis project Ga0114996, IMG submission 87039) | Marine microbial communities from western Arctic Ocean - ArcticOcean_MG_CB4_134 | ecosystem: Environmental > Aquatic > Marine > Oceanic | place: Arctic Ocean: Canada Basin | collected... | reverse complement strand
TCGAGCAGACCGCGGCAGGACTCTCCCATGAGCAGGTCGCGGCGTTCGCGGCACATCCTGAGGCGTGGGCCTTCTGGTGCGCTCAGCCGCCCGGGTACAGGAAGCAGGCCACCTGGTGGGTCGTCAGTGCCAAGCGGGAAGAGACCCGGGAGCGCCGGCTCGCGACGCTCATCGAGGACTCTTCGAAGGGCCTGAGGATCAAGCTGCTCAGGCGAGGGTGAGCCGCTTAGCTCCGCAACTTCCAGCAGGCCGCTCTAGCTACTCCCGCGTCGCTGACCCTGCCAAGAAGTCCCTGACAGCCTGGTCCCGAGCCGCCTCTGCCGCGGTCCGGCCTTCCTGGTCCCTGGCGGCGGGGTCGATACCGAGCTCCACGGCCAGCCTCACGGCGTCGAGCCGAAGCGCCTGCAGTTCCGCGGAAGTCGGATTCACGAAACCGCGCACGTTCCGGGGCCCGCCCATCCCCACCGCTGCCATGAGCGCGGTTGTGGCTTCGTTCCGCTCCGCAGTTCCAAAGGCCCCGGCGGCGCCCACGTATCGGACCCGGTGTACGAAAAGCGGGTCGGCGCCATGGTCCGCTAGAAGCCGCATGAGGCCAGGTTCGCTGAGCCGCGCGGCGAGCCAGAACGGCGTCGCCCCGACGAGCGAGGGGTGGATCGACCAGTCGGCTGACGCACGTCGCGTGGGTGTCCAGTTGGTCAGCCGCGTATTGGGGTCAGCGCCGTGCGAGAGCAGCGTACGAGCCATCTGCTCGTCGCGACGCAGGACCGCCAGGTGCAGCGCGGCGAAGCCTGCATCAGCCAGATCGGGGTCTGCACCTTCATCTAATAGGAGCTCCACCAGATCTGCGAATCCGGAGTGAGCGGCCAGCACCGTCGACGTCGTGCCCGCCGCATCGGTGGCGTCCAAGTCGGCGCCGGCGTTCACGAGGAGTCTGGCAGAGGCGACGTCGCCGATGCGTGCGGTGAACAACAGCGCAGTGTTTCCGCCGTGCTGGACGATCTGCTGGTTCGAGGGATCGCTGTGCGGCGGGACCGCCATCACCTGACTCCACGTGTCGGAGCGGGCATGCAGGTCGGCTCCGTGAGCGAGGAGCACGCGCACCGCCTCTGGGTGCTTCTGTGAGGCGGCCCACATGAGCGCGGTCTGGCCGCGCGGGCCACGGGCATTTGGGTCGGCGCCGCTCACGAGGAGCAGCTCGAGCGCGTCGGGGTCGCCGGTGCGTGCCGCTGTCATGACGGAGCTCTCTCCAGACAGGAGGGCCGCGTTCGCATCCGCCCCTCCGGCCAGGAGACTCCGGACCATATCGGCGCTCCCGTTCATTGCCGCGTTCCACAGGGGCGTGGCGCCCAGGTCGTTGGCAGCATCCGGGTCCGCGCCTACGCGCAACAGGAGCTCGGCCGTCTCGCGGTGGTCCCAGTAGCTCGCCCAGTGGAGCGCCGTGGTGCCATCCGGCGCAGCGGCGTCGACCGCTGCCCCCTCACGGATCAACACGCGAACGGCCTCCCAGTCGCGGCCTTTCGCCGCCTCAATCAACTGCGGCGGTTCGACCGTGGCGGCCCCCATGAGGAGGACCGCCGAGGCCAGCGACAGGAGACGCCCTCGGCCGGGACCTCGCATCAGACGCCGGACAACGTGTCCAGGTCGAGCGCACCGGTGCTCACGCCGATGTGGTCGACCGGCACCTTCATCTTGTCCATGAGCGTGACGAGCAGGTTCGCCATCCCGGGCTCGTCGTCGTATCGGATGTGGCGGCCGCCCTGCATCGTTCCGGCTCCGCCCCCCATCACGAGTAGCGGTAGGTTGTCGCCGGAGTGCCGTGTGCTGTTGGAAATCCCCGACCCATAGAGGAGCGTCATGTTGTCGAGAAGCGAGCCGTCCCCGTCTGGCGTCGCCCGCAGCTTGGCCAGATAACGGGAGAGCAGCTCGGTGTGGTAGCGGTTGATGCGCGACATGCGCTCGACCAACTCGGGCTGATCGTTGTGATGGGAGAGCGGGTGGTGCGCCTCGGGCACGCCGATTTGCGGGTAAGGCCTCGGACTCTGCTCCTTGCCCAACATGAACGTGATCACGCGGGTCAGGTCCGCCTGCAGCGCCACCAACTGCAGGTCGAGCATGAGCTCTAGGTGGTCTTCGAACTCCGACGGGGCACCCTCGGGCTGAGGGAACTCGGGCAAGTCGATGTCGATCTGAGACTCGGCGCGTTCAATACGTCGCTCGATGTCGCGAATCGCGTCGGTGTATTGCTCCACCTTCGCTTGATCTTGCGCGCCGATCTCTCTGGCCAGCGCGCGTAGCTTGTCGTTGACGGAGTCCAGGATGCTCTTCTGTTGGTGCAGGCGCTCCTCACGGGCTAAGCGCCCCGTGGAGCCGGTGTCGCCGAAGAGGCGCTCGAAGACCGCACGGGGGTTGTACTCGGTCGGCATCGGCTGCTCAGGGCCGCGCCACGATAGAGTGTGCGTATAGACGCAGCTCAGGTTGCCGCTGCACGCCCCGGCATTCGCGGGCTCGTCCATCGAGAGCTCGAGGGACGCCAACTGGGTCTCGCGTCCGAACTCCCGGGCCAAGATCTGGTCCATGGAGACATCGGCGAGGATCTCGGTCTCGGTCCGTCCTCCGTGCTGGACCCCCGTCAGGAACGACCCGGAAGCGCCGTTATGGATCTGCACCCAGGTCGCCTTGATTCCCGAGAGCACCGTCATCTGATCTCGGAAGGGCGCAAGCGGCTCCAGGATCGGAGTGAGCTCGAACGCGCGGCCAACCGCGCTCGGCGACCAGTAATCCATCGCCATGCCGTTCGGAACGTAGAAGGTCTGGAACCGATGCACGCGCTCGGCCGCGGCCATCCCCTGGAGCCCGGTGGGAACCATCGCGTCCAGGAAGGGCAGTGCCAGCGAGGCGCCGATGCCCTTTAGGGCCGTGCGGCGGGGGATCATCGCGCCAGTAAGAAAGTTCGTCATCGATTGGCTCCCGGGTTGGTCTTCTTGCGCCCTCAGATTGCTTCCGCGGATCTGCGCGTGAGGAAAGCCGGACTCCTCACAATGCCCAGCACAATGTCGGACCACCGATATCCGTCGGTGCGGGCGTCGCGCTCAATGCGGCGCACGGTCGGCTGGTCGTAGTACTCCAGCGGACGTCCCAACGCATACGACATGAGCTTCTCCGTGAGCGTGCGCACGAACTGCTCATCGTACTCCAGCAGGAGTGCCCTGAGCGAGGCGACTCCGTCCAGTTCCACGCCGCTAGGCCACGTGCCCGTGGCGTCGACCGGCGCACCCCACTCGTCGACATCCCGCCAAGCGCCCACCGCGTCGAAGTTCTCGAGCGCGAAGCCCAGCGGATCGAGGACCGAGTGGCAACTCGCGCAGAGCCGGTCGGTGCGGTGCTGGTCCAGCCGCGCCCGGATCCCCAACTGCACGGTCTCCGCGTCCTGATCCAGGCTCGTATCCACGTTCGCCGGGGGTGGCGGCGGGTCGGCGCCTAGAATGTTGTCGAGGAGCCACTTGCCGCGGAGCACGGGGGAGGTGCGGTCGGGGTAGGAAGTGAGGGCCATCAGCCCCCCCTGCCCGAGGAGGCCGCCTCTCCGCTCAGGGTCCGGAAGCTTTATGCGGCGCGGCCGGCTTCCGTACACACCCGGAATCCCGTAGAACCTCGCGAGTCGCTCATTCGCGAAGGTGTAGTTCGCATCAAGCAGCTCTGTGAGCGGCCGGTCCTCCCTAATGTTGCTCGCAACGAACAGCTCGGTCTCCTGGCGGAACGCCTCGATGAGACTGTCGTCGAAGTCCGGATATCTGACGGGATCGGCGAGCTTCTCGGGGAGAAGGCGGAGGTTGAGCCACTGTGCGGCGAAGCCCTCGACCAGCGCCTCCGCTGCGCGCGGATCCGCGAGCATCCTGCGGGCCTGTTGCTCAAGCACCACGGGGTCGGTCAGACGCCCTGCTTCCGCGATCGTGAGGAGTTGCTCGTCGGGAATGCTGCTCCATAGAAAGAAGGAGAGGCGCGAGGCGACCTCGAAGTCATCGAGCCCATAGACTTCACCGGCCTCGACCCCTGGCGGCTCACGGTAGATGCGGAGGAGGAACTCGGGATCGACGACGAGTCGCTCGAGCGCGAACTGAATGCCGGCGTCGAAGCTGCCACCCTCCGTGCGGCCGATACGGAAGAACTCGAGGAGCGTTGCTACGTCCTCGTCGGTTGCAGAGCGCCGGTACGCCCGCCGAGCCATGCCCGAGAGGATTTCGCTGGCGCACACCTCGTCGGCGGTTCCCGGTGGCGGACGGCAAGTGAAGATGCGGCTACGGCTCGGCGTGTCGGTCGCCGTTCCGGTGACTTCGTACGGGCCCCCGATCTGGACCGAATGGACGCTTGCGATGTCCATGTAGATCTGATCGTTCGTCAGTACCCGGCCGCGCTGGAGTGGCTGCGGAAGTCCCTCCGGCTCGAACTGCTCCCGGACGAAGGATACGCCCACGACGCTTGGGCCGGCCTCCACGTGGAGCCGGACCTCCAGGTGAGCGTCCCCCGTGAGCTGCATGTACTCCTCCCACTCGGGATCGCCGAACGATCCTGGCTCGCCCGAGCCCGCGTAGCTGGCCGCGGCCGGCCTGAAGTCGACCGCCCCACCGCCGACGATGAATCGCTCGACGAGTGCTCCGTCGAGGCGGAGGTCGAGCTGCTGCGGCCACCCCATCCCCATCAGGTAGTCCTGGTACTGCCGGCGGAGCCGGATCTTGACGAGGTACTCGCCGTCTACCGGGAAGTGGTACTGGACCGCCGCGCCGCCTCGAGATCCGAACGGAAGATCCTCGTCTTGGCGCTGGTCCTGTACGACGTGGAGCGGCACCTCGAAGGTCTCGACCCCGGGCGCCGTGGGTGGCAGGCCGGTCGCGAGCCGCGTCACCTGGCGCGCCACGGAGAGGTAGCGCTCCATGTGCGTGGACGTGATCGACAGCGCGTCGGCGAAGTTGTCGAAGCTACCGTCTGCCGTCTCGTCACCCGGCAAGAGCTGTTGCACGTTCACGTCGAGCCCGAGCAGGTCGTTCACGGCGTTGTTGTATTCGACGCGGTTCAATCGGTGAACCGGATTCGTGGTGCCCGGATCAGTCGCCTCCGACTCGGCGACTCGATCGATCTCGGTCTCGAGCCAACCGGCCACCAGGTCGTACTCGGCCGGTTCCGGGCGGAGTTCGCCACCGGGGGGCATGGTGCCGGTGCGCAGCTTGCGGATGACCGCCTCCCAGCGGTCCGCCGATGCGGCCGGAGCGTCGACGTCCAGCGCGTCGAGCGCGAATCCGCCGCTCTGGCGCCTCTCGTTGTGGCACCCGACGCAGTAGGCATCAAGGATCTCGCGGACCTCCGCGGGGTCGGCTCGGTCGGCGAGCGGAGCGGCGAGCAGAGCCATCGCGCCCCCAACTCCGCACACCAGCGCGGCAAGGGTAGCGTGCCCTGACCGGGCGCTCCCCTCCGTCAGGCCTCCAGCATCAGCCGTCGTCAGTGACATCTCGTCCTCTCGCAGGCAGCCGTGTGCTGCCCTCGCTCCAGCTTACAGGCCGGGCGGGTGCCGCACCAGCGTGGAGCCCCCCGCGACCGGTCCGAGTGGACGAAACAACCTCGCCCCGGTGCCCATGCCGAACGGTTCAGGCTCCCCGATCAACCCGATCGTGGCTATAGCGCGGACTGATTCGCGAGTCGCCACGTGCGAACCACGAACCACCATCCTATCATGACGAGTTTCGTGGAGCCGTAGTTAGGAACCGCCGCCGGCCATCCGCTGTGGGCGCGCCTGAAGGAGGTCGTGATGATCAGAGTAAGCCACCTAGCACTCCTCGCTGTGTCCGCGTCGCTGGTCGCGTCTTCGGCCGCGGAGGCTCAGGTGCCCGCCTGGGACGCTTCGTACCGCGCTCCGCGGACGGCAGACGGCCAGCCGGACCTCCAAGGCAACTGGACGAACGTCACGCTGACCCCCTTCGAACGACCAGACGGGCGGGAGCCGGTCTACTCGTGGGACGAGGTGCGGGACATCGAGCAGCCTGAGGACGAGTGCCCGCCGAACCCGGGGACTGTCGTCTGCGGGAGAAGGGCTAGCACCGGTCAGAGTAACGAAGCTCGACTCAGTGGAAACGAATACAACGAGGTGTATTGGGATCGGGGCTCACGGATCGCCATCGTGAACGGGGAGCCACGGACGTCACTCGTGACGTGGCCGGCGAACGGTAGAGTGCCGGATCGCACGCCGTTTGCGCAGCGGTATGCTGAGGAGCGCAGAGACTTCCGGGGCCAATTCGTTCAGTACGATCACCCGGAGCTGAGGCCGCTCGGTGAGCGTTGCATCGTCTCCTTCGGATCGAGTGCCGGCCCGCCGATGATGCCCAACTCGGCGTACAACAACAATTACACCATCGTGCAGACCGCCGACCACGTCATGATCGTGGCGGAGATGGTCCATGACTTCCGCATCGTCCGGCTGGGCGAGCCCGAGCCGCTGCCCACGGACGTGAAGCCCTACTTCGGCGACTCGTGGGGCCGCTGGGAAGGGAACACCCTCGTCATCGAGACGACGAACATCAATCCGGACCACGCGTTCCGAGGCATTCCATACTCGGACGAGGCCAAGGTCATCGAGCGCCTCACGCGCGTCGACGATGATACGATCCTGTACGAGTTCACGGTCGACGACCCGACGATGTACACCGAGCCCTGGGGTGGCGAGATCCCGCTCGAGCAATTCGACGATCTGCTGTACGAGTACTCCTGCCACGAGGGTAACTATGCCCTCGCCGCAGTGTTGAGCGGCGCCCGCTACGAAGAGAGTCTCGGGGCCGGACGTTGAGCCTCATACCATTCAGGAGTGTATTCGCATGACGCGTAGAGTGCTCACCGCGCTTCCGGCCGCTGCCTTGCTGTCTACCCTGATAGCGGGCCCCGTTTCCGCTCAGACGGCGTCTGGGGAAGAGCGCGCTGCCTGCGCGGCGCTCAGCGGCATCACGAACTTGACCATCACGTCGGCTGGCATCCACGAGGTTCCCGAGGAGGGGCTCGTCTACTGCTACGTGCGCGGTATCCTCCCTCCGGCGATCGGCTTCCACGTCCAGCTTCCGCTACGTGGCGACTGGAACGGCCGGTTCCTTAAATGGGGGGATGGCGGTAAGGACGGGTCTCTGAATTACGCCAACCACCGCGTGGCCGAGGGTTACGTCGTGGCGAACAGCAATATGGGGCACGACAGTGGCGCCGAGCCTGGATCGTCTTTCGCGTATAACAACCGACAGGCCGAAATCGATTTCGGACATCGAGCGGTCCACCTCACGACCGAGGCTGGAAAGCGGATCGCCTCAGCGTACTACGGCCGGGCACCCGAGTACTCCTATTTCGAGGGATGCTCCACGGGCGGCCGGGAGGGGCTAATGGAGGCGCAGCGCTACCCGTACGACTTCGACGGCATCGTGGCCGGCGCGCCAGCGCACCTCTACCAGGAGCTGAACGCGTCCCGAACGTGGCTCCTGCAGAACATGTATAGGGACGACTTCGCGGGCTCGCTCTCATTCGACACTGATGGCGACGGCCTGCCGGACAGCGTCCGCAAGGTCGGGATGCTCCAGGCAATCGTCATGGAGAAGTGCGACGCCCTCGACGGCATCGAGGACGGCGTCATCGACAACCCACCTGCTTGCGACTTCGATCCGGATCGCGATCTGGCGGGGATGATGTGCCGGAACGACATGAATGGCGACGCGTGTTTCACGCGCCTGCAGCTCCAGCACGTGAAGGACTTCTACTCGGGGGCCTACGATAGCTCGGGTCGCATCATCTATCCGGGGCACACGCTTGGCTCCGAAGACCAGTGGATCAACCTCTACATCCCGAACCAGCGGAACCGGTACAGGGCCGGCGCTCTAGGCGTGACCGCGGACCACCTGAACTACCTCTTCTACGAGACGGACCCCGGTGTCGCGCCCCCTGACTTGAACGACGTGTCCCGGGCACCCGATGCGGCGCGCACCCCGCCCGAGTGGGCCTGGTGGCAGTTCGACATCGACGACGTCACTCGCGGCGAGGGCGACTTCATGAAGGCGATCACCGACGCGAGTGATCCGGACCTGTCGCGCGCGCTCCTCGACCGCGGCGCTAAGCTGATTCTCTATCACGGCTGGTCGGACGGGCTGATCGTGCCTGGCGGGACGGTCGATTACTACGAACAGATGGTGGGCACGACCTTCGGCGGGGACATGGACGCGGCACGCGAGCACGCGCGGCTCTTCATGATTCCTGCGATGGGGCACTGCCGCGGCGGCCCCGGTCCTGACACTTGGGACAAGCTCGCGCCGCTCGTCGAGTGGGTCGAGCAAGGGACCGCACCCGACGCGCTCGTCGCCACGCACTCGACCGGTGGCGTCGTCGACAACGAGCGCCCGATCTTCGCCTACCCCAGCCAGACCATCTACTCCGGACCGGCGGGGGGGCAGAACGACCCGGCCAACTGGGTCTTGGAGAACTTCAGGCGGAGGTAGCGCGGGAGGCGGGAACCCGCGCTACATACGCGGTGTCGGTCAGCTAGTGAAGTGGCGGGCGCCGGCCGCGGAAAGGATGTCGCGTGCGCGCGTCCCGCGATCGCCCTTCGCTTGGACGCCCACCCACACCACACCGTCGTGGATATGCGCCGTGTGGAAGGCCGCCTCGTGCTTGGTCATATCGAGCGCGGTCAGGGAGCCGAGGGCAAACCCCACGGCGCCTCCGGCGAAGGAGCCTTCCAATGCCGCGACGACAGGGCCCGCCGCTACCAATGTGAGCGGTCCAAACGTGAGGCCCGCGAAGGCCACACCCACACCCGCGAGCACCGCCCCGACGGCGGCCCCGATCGAGCAGTTGCGCGTGAATTGGAAGTCCTCGCGGATCGGCACGTTCTCGTGCTCGCGTCGATGGGAGGCGATCACGTTGATCTCGTGGTGCGGATCGTAGTGCGCCTCGATCAAATGCTTCACGGCGTCAGCTGCGTGCTCCTCGTCGGCGAACACGCCCGCGACGACTCCGCTCTCGGGGTTGCTGCCCATGGGTCCTCCGTCTATTCCGGTTCCTGTGTCGAAGGAATAATGCGGAGCCCGCCGCCAGATGGCGGTCGGGAAAAGCCCGACTCGGCGTGTAGGGATCCGGCCCTCAGCCGCCCGGTAGCCTCTCCGCTTCCGGCTTTCTCGTCGTGACCGGCACCAGGATCGACACCGCTACCAGGCCGGCGATGAGGTAGAAGGGAGTCGAGAACCCTCCCGTCGAGTCCACGATCGCCGCAATGGCGAGGGGTCCTACCACTCCCCCCACGCTCCAAGCAACGATCATCGCTCCGTAGATCGCCCCGGCATTCTTGGGACCGAAGAAGTCCGCCGCGGCCGCCGGCATCGTGCCGAAGCCTCCGCCGTAGCAGAGGTAGACGAGTGCCGCGATCACCGAGAAGAAGGCAGCCGACCCCGCGGACGGGAGCATCGCGAAGCACGCCACCTGGATCGCGAACATGACGACGAACGCTGGCATGCGTCCCATGTGGTCGCTTCCCCAGCCCCACAACACCCGCCCCAAGCCGTTGAAGATGCCGAGAATACCTACGAGCCCTGCCGCGCTGGCGGCGCTCATCCCCGCGATGGCCACGGCAGCGGGTGCCGCCTGTGAGACCAACGCGATGCCCGCCGTCACGTTGAGCGTGAGGATGGCGGTTAGCCGGTACCATTGAGGGGTGCGGAGCGCCTCACCGAGGAGGTACGAGTCGCTGGCCGCCCCGCCGCGGGCTGTGGACGGCTCGAAGCCGGGCACGGCGTAGCCTTCGGGTGGATTGCGGAAGAATGAGCCACCGACGAGGGTGGCCACCAGGTACGCGAGGCCGAGTGGGAGGAACGTTGCCGCAACGTCGGTGGGGTCGATGAGCCGGTTAGCTACCGGCGCGGTGATCAACGCACCCGCGCCGAAGCCGGCCACTGCGATGCCGGTGATGAGGCCTCGGCGGTCCGGGAACCACTTCACCAGCATGGCGATGGGCACGATGTATCCCGCGCCGAGTCCGAGTCCCGCGATGAGCCCGTACGTGAGGATGAGTAGCCAGAGCTGATCCGGCGTCTCCACGAGCGACGCCAGCATCATCCCGATCGAGTAGATGACGCCCCCGACAAGAACGACGGGACGGGGGCCGATGCGGTCCTGGATCCTCCCGCCCACGAGCGTGCCGATGAAGATCACTCCGATCGCGACAGTGAACGGCAGCGTGGTCTGCGTACGCGACCACCCCATCTGGGTGATGAAGGGGTTCACGAAGACGCTCCACGCGTAGACAGCACCCAGCGCGAGTTGCACGAGCACGGCGGCCCCAGCAAGAAGCCAGCGTCCTCTGGTGGGGTCGTTCATCTGCTTACCTCCCCTATAGGCGTCGGCAAAAGAATCCGCTCTGAGCCGGCGTAGACGTTGAAGCGTTCGCCGCGCAGAAAGCCGATGAGTGTCATGCCGAACTTCTTGGCGACATCGACCGCGAGGCTCGATGGTGCCGAAACAGAGCAGACGAACGGCAGTCCTGCGACGAGGGCTTTCTGCATGATCTCGTAACTCGATCGCCCACTGACCATTAGGATGAGCGAGGAGAGGGGAAGGCGGTTCTCGAGGAGCGCCCAGCCTACGACCTTGTCGACCGCGTTGTGACGTCCTACGTCCTCACGCACGCATAAGAGTTCACCTTCGACCGTGAACAGGCCGGCGGCGTGGAGTCCACCGGTGGACTCGAACAGACCCTGGGCGCTCCGGAGCCGTTCGGGCAGCCGGTACAGCGTTTCAGTATCGACTTCGGGACCTGCTGGAAGCTTCCCGCATCCCGACAACTCGAGCGCGTCGAGGCTCGCCTTGCCGCACACGCCGCAGGCGCTGCTCGTAAAGAAGTGTCTGTCGAGCCCACGCAGCTCAGGCAGCTCAGTCGCGGTGAGCTCCACGGTGACGACGTTGTACTGTTGCACCGCGTCTAGCTCAGGGTCGGTGCAGTAGCGGATCTCCCGCACGTCGCTCCGGCTGCCGAGGATGCCCTCTCCGTGGAGGAAGCCCGCAGCGAGTTCGAAGTCCGCGCCGGGTGTGCGCATGGTGATCGCGAGGGTCCGGGTAGCTCGGGGCACGGCCAAGCGGATTTCGAGTGGCTCTTCGGTAGCGAGGTGATCGGACCTCTCGCGGGAGTGGTCGCCCTCGACCTGACCTATACGCACCCGCGTCGTACTACCGGCGCGTGCGCTCATCCGATCCTCTCTAACGTCACCGCCGCGTTGTAGTCCGGAATGCCGGCCTGCGGAGAGCGGCGCTTGCGGTCGAGCAGCGTTTGTCCCTCCGGCCAATGGACCTGAAGATTCCCAGGGGTCACCGGCGCGATGGTCGCCTGGCCCTGGAACTCGCCTGATTCATTGCGGAGCAGCAGCGCATCACCGTTTCGAATGGCGAGGCGCTCCGCGTCTGGGCGGCTGATAAGGATCGCCTCGCGCACGGCACCAGTGAGGCTGTCCTTCACTTCATGGATCATGGTGTTGAACTGTTTCCCACGACGGGTGGTGACCATGAAGTGCCCGTCGGGCACGTTCACCTTGGGTGGCTCGACCACCGAGAAGTGCGCCTTGCCGTCTGGGGTGGGGAAGTTCCAACCGGCGCACAGATGCGCGCCGCCGTACTGGAACTGGTCGCCGAACGCTCGGAGCTCTTCGATTCCCCGGTACAGGGGGATCATCTCGCTGATCTCCTGTCGGATCTCGGGCGTGCCGGTGAAGCGCACTCTTGCCGCGATGTCCGGCGCGACGTGCGCAGCGATGTCGGAGAAGATTTGCCACTCCGGCCGGGCCTCCTCGATGCGGGGCCCCTCGATCTCGGGGCTGAAGATCACTCTCCGCTCCGTCGTCGTCTCGGTCACGCCGCCCGTCATTTCGTAGCGTGTCTGGGCCGGCAGAAGGAGGACCGTATCGGCGGGATCCTCGAGCATCTGACTCGAGAAGACGATGTCGATATGCACCCGGAGCGGGATACGCGCGAGGGCGTCCCGACAGTATTTCGGGTCTGCGAGCACCCTCAGGAAGTTGCCGCCTGAGCTGACCAGCACATCCAAGGTGCCGTCGTGCGCCGCGTCGATCATCTCCGGCGCGGTGAGCCCCGTCTTCGTGCCAACCGGGAAACCCCATCGCTGCGAGAAGAGCTCGGCGTTCTCTTCGTTCAACGGCAGTCCCCCTGGGAGCACCGTCGAGTAGGCTCCCATCTCGGCACCACCCTGGACGCCCGAATGACCGCGGATGGGCATGAGGCCGCACTTGTCGCGTCCGACGAAGCCCCGGCTGAGACCGAGGTTCACGATCGAGCGCACGTTGTCTTCACCACACTCGTGCTGAGTGATGCCCATGGCCCAAACGAAGACCGCGGTCGCGGAATCGCCCACCATCTTCGCGAACTCCTCCATCTCGCCTCGCCCGACACCGGAGAGCGCCTCGAGTTCTTCCCAGCTTTGACGCGCCAGGCTCTCTGAAAGCTCCTCGAAGCCCGCGCAATGGTGGTCGATGAAGTCTCGGTCCACCCAGTCGCGCTCGATCATGTGCTTTAGCGCGCCGTTCAGGAAGCCGATGTCGCCGCCGACGTTTATGAGGAAGAAGCGGTCGGCAATCTTCGTCCCGAAGAAGGCGCTCTCCGGGTTCGACGGCACCCAGTACTTCTCCATGCCGGGCTCGCGATAGCTGTTGATGACCACGACCTTCGTGCCCGCCTTCTTGGCTTTGTACAGGTACTTCATCGCGACGGGCTGGTTGTTGGCCACATTCGCGCCGACGAAGACGACGAGGTCGCTGCCGATCCAATCGCTGTACGAGCAGGTCGTCGCTCCCACTCCGAGCGGACCCTTGAGCCCGAACGTGCTCGGCGAGTGACAGATGCGGGCGGCGTTGTCGATGGAGTTCGTGCCCATCGCGCGAACTGCCTTCTGTGCCGCGTAGTAGTTCTCGTTGGGCTGTCCACGGCTGGTCATGTAGAAGCCGAGTCGGTCGGGCGAGGTCCTGCGGATGTGTCCCGCCACCTCGTCGAGCGCCTCGTCCCAGCTGAGTCGGGAGAACCCCGCGTCGCCCTTCCTCCGGATCATGGGATGGGGCAGTCGCCCGAGCTCTTGGAGCTCGGAGTCGCTCAAGTCGCGGAGGGACGCTACGTCGGCGAGCCGCGACGCATCGAGCCCTGACATCGTGTTGAGCCTGAGCAGCCGTAGGCGGATGTTGCACAGATGCGTCTCGTCGAGCGTCCAGTCGCGGAGGCCCTTCGTGCCGAGCGAACATCCGTCGCACGTGCCCTGCGTGAGGATGCGCCAGGCATAGCCGAGGTTGTCCCGGTTCTCTCCAACCGCCCGGACGATCTCGCTATACCCGTTGGGCCTCTGCTCCCCGATGCCGAAGGGCTTCAGGCTCGCCCAGTTGGCGGGATCGATGAACTTGGGGCGCTTGTGCGCGGTCATCGTATTCCGGCTCTCCAGTGTTGGGCCACCGTCAGGTGTGCCGGGGTGTTCACGTTGAGGAGAAGGGGCCCGCCTGTCTCGGTGACTGCTTCCTCGGGGAGCTCCCGAACTCGTAGTCGAGCCAGTAGGCCACGCATCGAGTATTGACTGCGATCGAGGCAGTCTTCGACGATCGGCAACGAGGTCGGGCCGTACCAAGCACAGAGCGGCTGGACCTCTGCCGTGTCATCGCTGGGGACGACCGTATCGACGTCGGGTGCGGCCGCCGCGAAGATCGCCTTCATCAAGGACGATGTGACGAGCGGGAGATCGCACGCCAAGACCAGAAGGCCGGGACGCTCCAACTCCGCGGCCAAGCGCAGTCCGGCTGCGACTCCCGCCAGTGGCCCGCAGCCGGGACGGGCATCAGCCCGCCAGGGAAGAGCCATGCGCGTCGCCAGGCTCCCGTCGCCGCCCAAGAGTACCACCGGGTCGCTGGCGTCTCTGAGGGTCCGGACGGCCCAGGCGGCCATCGACCGACCGCCGACATGAGCGGTGGCCTTGTCTGAACCGAAGCGGCGGCTCTGCCCGCCCACGAGCACTCCCCCGAGCGGCAGGCTGTGTACGGGGCTGGACATGCGGGGCAATGTCGACCGGGCGTCCGGCAAGCGCCAGGTTGCGTCCTCGACTGCGAATGGGCCGTCCGGTCCGTCGATTGTATCAGACCATCGACGCTCGCGTGGTCATCATCACGGATCGAGCGTCCACTCGATCAGCTCCGAGTGCTGGAAGTTTACGCCCAATGCCGTCCACCGTGCTCCGTGCGCTCCTACCCGCTGCCTGTAATCCGTCCAGTCCCGAGTGCCAGCAGCTGACCATCCGAGTTCGGCGACGCCCGCGAGACGTGGAAACGCGAGGTACTCGATGTCGGCCAGCCCCCCCATGGTCTCCGACCAGAGCGTCGCCTCCACACCCGCGATGGACGCCTCTGGGATGTCCGCGAACATCTCGTTTGGCTCCCAATCATATGCCTGGCGCGGGTCGGTAGTGGCGGCCCAGGTAAGGCCGATCACCGTCGAGCTGTCGTACTTCATGTCGAGATAAATGCGGTCGGCGGGGGACAGAATGAACGTGGCGCCGACCTCTACGGCTCTCGTCGCACCCTCCTGCAGGACCGCAGCGGCACTGCCGGGCTCGGGGTCTCCCCCCTCCGGCCAGAGCGGTCGCCACAGCTGGACGATCGACTCGGACGCCAGCGATGTCGTCGCCACCTCATCCCATCCGATCATGCGCTTGCCGTGCGACTGCACGATGTCCTGCATCCGTTCGATAAACGCGACGTAGTCTTCGTCCTCCGTCGACCGCGCCTCATCTCCACCCACGTGAAAGTAGGGACCTGGCGTGAGCACAGAGATCTCGCGGACGACGTCGTCGAGGAACTCGTAGACGAGCTCCTTGTCCGTGCAGAGTGAGCTGAAGCCGACCTCTGTGCCGGTGTACAGCTCGGGGGCCACTCCGTCGCAGGTGAGCTCAGGATAAGCGGCCAAGGCAGCATTCGTGTGGCCGGGCACGTCGATCTCCGGCACGATCGTCACGAAGCGGTCCGCCGCGTAGCGCACGAGGTCAGTGTACTCCGCAGCCGAGTAGAATCCGCCGGGACCGCCACCCACCTCGGTGCTGCCACCGTGCTCGGTCAATCGCGGCCACCCCGGGACTTCGATCCGCCATCCCTGATCGTCGGCCAGGTGAATGTGGAGGCGGTTAAGTTTGTAGAGCGCCATCAAGTCGATGAAGCGCTTCACGTCGTCGGCGGGCAGGAAGTGGCGCGCGACATCAAGCATCGCGCCGCGCCACTCGAAGCGGGGCGCGTCTACTATGCGCCCTGTCGGAAGAAAGAGCGGTCGCTGGTACGCCGCGCGGTACTCCACCAGGGGCGGCAAGAGTTGGCGCACCGTCTGCACGCCATAGAAGAGTCCCGCGGGAGTGGCCGCCGAGACTTCGACGCGGGACGGTGTGATGACGAGCTCGTACCCCTCGGCGCCTAGCGACGAGCTCACTGCTCCGGTGGTGAGGTGGATGGACGGGCCCTGCGCAGACCCGATGGAGGGCCCCGACCCCTGCTCGGCGGCCCCGGCGGCGGCGACCACCGGTGTGGTCTCGACGGTGTTCCCGATCCACCCGGCGAGGATGAGCCCGATGCGCTCGGCCTCCATGTCGCCCGCGTCGTATGTGATGCGGGCGTCATCCGTCAGGTGGAAGGTGTCCGTCGCCACGAGCTCCACGGACAAGGGCCTCGGGATTAGCGTGTGTCCCGGAAAAGCGTCTACGCACGCCGTTCCCAGGGCGCAGAGGATCAGGACTCCGAGGTGGAGCTGAGTCCTTGGCAGGTCGCGACGATTACCGAATCGGCCCACTGCCCCCCTCACGATCGTCGACAACGAAGCCGGCGCGTGCGGGCATGGCCACCGCTGGCAACGTCTCGGCGTTCATGACTGCGTCTTCTGCAACGATCTCGTTCAGGTAGAGGACGTACGCGACAACCGCATAGGCCTGGTCGGACGTAAGGAGGCCAGGCGTAAGCTGCGGCATGGCTCGGTGGATGAAATCGTAGAGCGTCGTGGCGTACTGCCAGTAGTTCCCGACCGTCTGCGGTGAAGGGACTGAGTCCTCCCATGTCGGTCCCCCGACGAGGCGGTCGTTCGGGCCTTCGGTACCGGTCGCTCCGTGACACTCCACGCAGTGCACCTCGTAGACCTGCCGGCCCTCGGCGACGGTGCCGCTGCCCGCCGGCAATCCCTCGCCGTCCGGCCTCACGTCGATGTCCCACATCGCGACACGCGCGGCGGATGCCTCCGATCCGAAGGAAAACTGGGGGGGCGCCTGAGCAGGGAGTCCTTCAGGCGTGCCCGCCTGGGAATCAGCCCCGCTGGCGCCGCCGCCCGTCTCGTTTCCCGTAGGCCCGCATGCCACGAGCGCCAGCACGACGCCGTTCGCCAGCCATCTCATACCAGGTCTCCGAGGCCGAAGGTCACTTCACCAGTGGACGCGATCTTCCACGCCCGCTGATGGTTCTGGTGGTATGCAGTGCCCGGACCTCGCGCGTCCCAGAGCTGCTGGACAGTGGGCTGCACGTACCCCGTCTCGTCCGTCGCCCGGCTCATGACGATCGTCTCGCGTCCGTTCCATTCGAAGAGGTGCCGGAACCGCACCGTGCACTTCGGTAGGACCGGTCCCTGCAAGTGGGCGTCCACCCATCTCTGTCCACCGTCCGTGCTCACCTCCACACGTGTGATCCTCCCTCGTCCCGACCAAGCCAGTCCTTTGATCTCCCACCAGCCGCGATCGGTTAGGGCGAACGGGAAGGACGGAAACGTGATGACTGACTTGGCGTCCATCGTGAAGCTGAATTGCCGCGCGGTCCCGTCAGCGAGGGGATCCGTGTACTTGGAAGTCTCGTCCCTCGTATAAGTGGGTCTGTCCGTGATCTCGATCCGGCGGAGCCACTTCACGCTGGTGTTGCCTTCCCATCCTGGCAGAAACAGCCGTAAGGGATATCCCTGCCCGGGACGCATGCGCTCGCCGTTCTGGCCGTACGCGAGCAGCGCATCGTCCATCACCTTGTCGAGAGGGACGCTGCGGGACATGAGCGCCGAGTCGCCCCCTTCGGCCAGGATCCAACTCGCACCCCGCCTAACTCCGACCTCGCGCAGGATCGTCGAGACAGGCACGCCGGTCCACTCGCTCGTGCTCAAGAGGCCGTCGAGCGCCTGGACGGTGATATCCGTCGGCATCCGGTCCCGATTGTACGCGCCACCGCCGTTTCCCGAACACTCCAAGAACTGGATGCGCGAGACCTGCGGGTAGCGCATAAGGTCCGCCATACGGAACGTCATGGGCCGGTCCACCATACCGTGCACAAGGAGCTCGTGATCCTCGGACACGATGCTCGGCACGCCGCCGTGATGCCGCTCGAAGTGGAGGTCGGCGGGAGTGATGATCCCCATCAGGTCCTGGTGGGGCGTCCGCGAGGAGCTCGACAGCGCCTCGCCAAAAATCCGACGTGGCTGCTCGCCGGGCGCCCGCGCGCCGAGGTTTGACGGAAAGCTTCCCGGGACCCGTGGCACCGGGGGCGCGCTCGGAGCCTGCTGGGCCGCGAGCTGTACCGCATCGCTCTGCGTCTTGATCAGGCCCGCGGCCACGACACCCGACGCTGTCGTGATCCAGGCTCGGCGCGAAATCTCCACAGACACTTACAACTCCGTTGTGTAGAAGGGCTCCAAGGAGTCGGTCGCGCCGCCGCCGATCTAGCCCCATCCTTCAGGCGCAACGTGGCCCCAGTCGGGGTCGCCACGATCATGAGGAGTCAGAGAACATGGCGCAACGAGGGAATCTGTGGGTGTCCGGCCTGAAGGCGGTCGTGGGTGCCCTGGTCGGGACCTTGGCCGTGTGGGGCGTGGCCCGCGCGCTATTCGAGATCCCAGCCGAGTTTGCGCCCCTGAACGGACCGGGCCCCACCATCTTCTTCACGCTCGTGTCCGGTATCGGCGCAGTGGGCGTGTTCGGCCTCGTGAGTCGCTTCGCTTCCCGTCCGGCGCCGCTGTTCCGCGGGATCGCGGGTGTGGTGCTCTTGCTGTCGTTCGCGCCCGACCTCTGGCTGCTGAGCGACGGAGCCGCCGAGGCCTTTCCAGGGGCCACCTCAGTCGGGGTCGGCGTGCTGATGGTGATGCACGTCGCGGCGGCGGCAGTGATCGTGTGGGCCCTTACCTCGGGAAGCGCTGCGCAGAAGGTGGATCAGTGAGCGCTCGGGCTCTGAAGCGGATTGGCTGGCTTGTCATCATCGGAATCGGTTCCGTCCTCACAGTGGCTGCGCGCCAGCAGGCTCCCACGTTCACCCCCGAGCAAGAGGCGCGCCTCCAGATCCGCGAGGTGAAGGACGGCCTGTTCGTCATTCCGGGCTTCGACGGCGGACAGTCTGGTGGCAACGTGGCCGTCCGGGTGACGGACGAGGGTGTCATCGTCGTCGACGACAAGTTCGACTACAGCTTCGACTTTATCACTGAACAAGTCCGCAGGGTCACCGACCAGCCCATCCGGTACGTGCTCAACACACACCATCACTTCGACCACGCCGGCAGCAACGGCGACTTCCTCCAGGTGGCCGAGGTGATCGCGCATGAGAACGCCCGCGCGAACATCGTCCGGAACGGCCAGGCGGGTCCGCCGCGGGTGGTCTTCTCGGACCAGACCGCCGTCTTCCTCGGGGATGCCGAGGTGCGCATGTACCACTTCGGGCGCGGACATACGGATGGGGACGCGGTCGTCTACTTCCCCGACCTCCGGACCGTCCATACTGGCGACCTCTTCATCTACGGGCCGAGACTCGATGGCAGCATCCTGTCGCCCTTCTGGGACTTCGCGAACGGAGGCAGCGTCCTCGACTGGCCGGCCACCCTGACCCGACTGCTGGCCCTCGACTTCGACACGGTAATCCCTGGCCACGGCCCCATCATGACGAAACAGGACATCAGGACGTTCCGCGCCAAGCTCGAGACGGTCATCGACCGAGTGCGCGCGGCGATCGCTATGGGCACGACCCGAGATGACATCGCTTCGCGGATCGATACGAGCGACCTCGACTGGCCGCTCGCGCCGGTACGCATCCGCGATGCCTTCGACGAGCTTACCGCCGCTCGGTAACTCCTCTGGGCGACTGGACACGGCTCTGCTGTACCTCTACATGTTGGTGCGTGCGGCCTTAGCAGTGGACAGCAACGGAGGCATCATCATGACGAGAGCGTCGAAGTCCCTTGCGTTCCTTCTTGCCGTTTCAGTCGCGGGACTCTCCTCGCCGGCGCAAGGGCAAGCGCCAGACAGATTCGCTCGGTGGGATCCAGGCTACCAGGCAGCCACGAACGAGTGGGGTCAGCCAGACCTCCAGGGCAACTGGACCAACGCGACGATGACTCCCCTCCAGAGACGGGAGGGACAGGAGCCCATGTACTCCAGGGACGAGGTCAACGCCCTCGAGGGTCGCACGGAGGCTCGGATCGTCGCAGGCTCAGCGGCAAGCGATCCAAACCGTCCGCCCCCGGAGCCTGGCAACCTCGGTGGGTACAACGAGATCTACTTCGAGCGCGGTGGCGTCGCGGTCGTGAACGGCGAGCCCCGCACGTCTCTCATCACCTTTCCGCCCGACGGCCGTATTCCCGCCCTGTCGCCGGAGGGCCTGAGGCGCAAACAGGAGTACGACGCGTTCCGAGCGCAGTTCGGTGAGTACGATCACCCAGAACTCAGGCCGCTGGTGGACCGCTGCATCGTCTACTACGCGTCGAGTAACACGGGGACGCTTGGGCCTCCGATGTCGCCCACCGGCGGGTATAACAACAACGTCACCATCATCCAGAACTCGGACCACGTCGTGATCCGAGCGGAGATGATACACGATGTGCGTATCATCCGACTCGGCGAACCCGACCGGCTGCCCAGTCATCTGCGCCTCTGGTTCGGTGACTCATGGGGCCGTTGGGAGGGCAACACCTTGGTGGTCGAGACCACGAACGTTCACCGGGACCAGGGCTATAACGAGACCTTCGACAAGGTGCCCTATTCGGAGGACTACAGGGTCATCGAACGGTTCACCCGCGTCGACGACGACACGGTCCTCTATGAGTTCGAGATCGACGACCCAAGGACGTACAGCGCTCCGTGGGGCGGCCAGATTCCCTTCGAACGTTTCAACGACCAGGTCCTCGAATACGACTGCCACGAGGGCAACTATGCGATCGAGAATTCGTTGCGGGGCGCGCGGTATCAAGAGAGTCAGGCCGCACTCAACCAGCGCGACTAGGTCCTCGGAATGAGGAAACTTCTCGCATTAGTCGCCCTAGCGACGTTGTGCTTCAGTGTCGACGCGCGGGCTCAGGTCGCTGACTTCACGTTCGTTACCGAGGATATGCTGCGCGATCCCGCGCCGGGAGATTGGCCGAATTGGCGTCGGACGAGCGATGCGTGGGGCTACAGTCCCCTCACCGAGATCACCACCGAGAACGTCGGACAGCTCCAGCTCGCCTGGTCCTGGGCGATGGACGACACGGGTGGACAAGAGGCTGCGCCGCTCGTCCACGACGGGGTGATGTACCTGCCCAGCTCGCGGGGCGTGATCCAGGCGCTCGACGCGGCGAACGGAGACCTGCTCTGGGAGTACCGTCCCGGTATTTCGCTCCGTGTGGATGGGTCGCCGACCACGGACAACAGCGGTCTGCCCGTGGGTGCGTTCGCGGGTGTCGGGCGGGGCGTCCAGAAGAACATCGCCATCTACGGATCGATGCTCTACTCGGCGACCGGGAACGCGAGCATCGTCGCCGTCGACGCGCGCACCGGGAGGCAAGTGTGGGAGACCTCGGTCGCGGATCCTGCCCTGGGCTACTTCTACACAGCCGGCCCTATCGTCGCGAACGGAACGCTTGTCACGGGGATCACGGGCTGCGACCGCTTCAAGGAAGACGTCTGCTTCATTACCGGTCACGATCCGATGACCGGCGAAGAGCGCTGGCGCACATCCACCGTAGCCCGCCCGGGCGAGCCCGGTGGCGACACGTGGAGCGACCTGCCTCTTCAGTTCAGGGCGGGGAGCGATGCGTGGATCGCGGGCAGCTACGACGCAGAGACCGGTCTGGTCTATTGGGCGACCTCACAAGCGAAGCCGTGGGCGAGGGCGGTGCGTGGCACCGCTGGCGACGCGCTCTACACGAACTCGAGCCTTGCCCTCGATCCTGACACGGGAGAGTTGGTTTGGTATTACCAGTATCTGCCCGGTGAGACGCACGACATGGACGAGGTCTTCGAAAGCGTCCTCATCGACGTCGACGGTCGTCCCTCGCTCTTCAAGATGGGCAAGTTGGGAATTCTCTGGCAGATCGACCGCGTCACCGGCGAGTTCATCAACGCGACGGACATCGGGTACCAGAACATTCTGGACGTGGATCCCGGCAACGGCCGGATTACCTACCGTCCCGGGATGATTCCGGAGATGGGAGTCGAGATCGAGATGTGCCCGAGCACGTCGGGCTTCAAGAGCTGGCGCGCCATGGCCTACAGCCCCCAGACCGAAGTGCTCTACATCCCGATCACCTTCAACTGCGAGCGCGCGACCTTTGGTCCCACCGAACAGGTCCTCGGGGGTGGAGGTACGGGACCGGTACGGCGCATCAACACGCTGCATCCCGAGTCCGGCGGCAATCTGGGTGAGCTGCTCGCGCTGGACATCAGGACGGGAGATGTCGTGTGGCGCCACCGCACACCCTCCCCGATCAACACCGCCGCACTCACGACAGCGGGTGGGCTGGTCTTCGCTGGCGACTGGGATCGGCACATGTACGCCTACGACGCCGAGACGGGAGACATCCTTTGGCAGACTCGTCTTCCCACCTCGGCGCAGGGCTTTCCGATCTCTTACATGATCGACGGAAGGCAGTATGTCGCCATGCC
>Ga0114996_10002855_pt1 | contig 21941 bp, 20 predicted proteins | sample ArcticOcean_MG_C_4_FD_87039 | JGI IMG/M metagenome (GOLD analysis project Ga0114996, IMG submission 87039) | Marine microbial communities from western Arctic Ocean - ArcticOcean_MG_CB4_134 | ecosystem: Environmental > Aquatic > Marine > Oceanic | place: Arctic Ocean: Canada Basin | collected... | reverse complement strand
TGAAGTTTTGTCGTTTTACTGGCCTAACCCATGAGCAGTTTAATAAAATTTGTGAACGATTTCGAGATACTGAAATATGGATTAATAATGAAGGCATTTGGATGATTGATGATTTTCTTTGTAACGATTGGAATTGGCAATGAAGTTTCTTCCTGAGGTACCACCTAGAGAGTTCACTACAGGTGTGAATAATAATGTTACGATCAAGGATTGTGGGTGCATGACCCTAATGCCAGACGAGCAAATCACTTTAGAAACTGAGACCGGTGCCGAATTGGATGTAACCAGAAAAAACTGGGGATTTTATGCGACCCCATCCCTGAACAAACGTCTTATTTCTTTTGACCTACATGGTGTTTTAGTCCGGAATGTTCAAGGCCATTATTTTGTATTGCTTGTCGAGACGTTGAAGCGGAGTGAGTTTGACAAGTACGCTCAAGAGCAAAATCTTGAGTTGATTTTGTGGCTCGATGATGGGGTGGGGTTGGATAAACAATTTTTAAGGGCAGGGGAGCGGTAGAGTGAGCTCCCTAAACCCGACAATTCATTGTCTATGTGAAGAAAGCGATGTGGAAGTATCTGTTACCTATGATGAGGCACCTAAAGGTGAAGTTAGGTTCCCATTTGTTGGTACTTACAACCGAGATTATCGCCGCTGTAAGATTTGTGGACATTTTTATTCCAGTCATAGTATGGACATGTCGACGTTGTATGACCGCGATTATTTAACGGCCACTTATGGAGGAGAAGATGGGGTTCTAAATGCCTTCAATAAGATTATCGCATTACCGGTATCTCAGTCAGATAATCACCAACGGATTTGCCGTATCCAGGAGTTTGCAATCAGAAAATTTGGTAACAAAGTTTCAGAACCAAAATTGCTAGATGTCGGATCGGGCCTGGCAGTGTTTGTATACGGAATGGAAGCGCAAGGTTGGCAATGCACAGCACTCGATCCTGACAAGCGATTTTCTTTGCATGCTAGTAATGTAACAGGAGCGGAAACCATAACTGGTGATTTCCTGAATATTGATGCGAGTGACTGGAAAACTTTTCACTGTGTATCTTTCAATAAGGTATTGGAGCATGTGGAAGACCCCATAGCATTCTTAACCAAGGCTGGCAGGATATTGAAGACAAGGGGATTTATTTATTTAGAAGTCCCGGACGGGGAAACTGCGATTTTGGAGGGTCAAAACCGTGAAGAATTCTTTATCGATCACCACCACGTATTCAGCGCTGCCTCCCTCGTATTTATGATCACCAATGCAGGGCTAACTTTGGTAAGACTTGAAAGATTGCAAGAGCCAAGTGGAAAGTTCACTTTTGTAGCATTCGCTGTTCCCGGATTGTGATAAGACCTGTTTAAGGAAAAATCGTGAAACCAACGGCAGATCCTCATCAATTTCTCGATTTAGCCCGTGATCTCTGCAAGTTCGCAACGGGGGTTGTGGCAGATGAAAATGATGCACTATTCAAACGTTTGGATCAGGAACTGGCATTGGAATTATTCTATTACTCATCGAAAGAAGCCTTTAATGGTTGGGAAGTGCCCCTGAACTGGCGAGTTAATAAGGCCGAACTGTCGCGGGATGGGGTAGTTGTTTTTGATGGTAAAAGCCACACTTTGGGGGTAGGGCGATACAGTAGATCGTTTGCCGGAGAGTTGGATTGGGAACACCTTAAACCCCATTTAGTAACAAATCCTGATTTACCGGATGCAATGATGTTTCACTGCATGTGGCAATATAGGCCATGGCAGGCCGATTGGGCACTATGTATCCCGCACAATATTTACCGGACGCTGGGACCAGGCAAATATAGAGTTGATTTGAAAACCGAATATTCACCAGGCTCAATGCTGGTAGGTCACCACATAAAACAAGGTAAAAGTAATAAAACGATTATTTTTCAATCCAATACTTGTCACCCTCACATGGCAAATGATGGTTTCGCAGGTACAGCTGTTCTAATAAGATTATTTCAGTGGCTCGCAAAAATTGATACATACTACAGTTATCGGTTGATTTTAGGTCCAGAGCATTTAGGGACAGTGTTCTATTTGCGGGATCAGCCTCAAGAAACGATCGGCGATTTCGTCTCCGGGATCTTCGAGGAAATGCCTGGAACGTCGGCACCCATCAAGGCGACGTCAACATTCTTGGGTAACCAGATGATTGACCAGGCAATCCATAATGCTCTCCGGCATCAAACTTCTGCATATGAGTTGGTACCTTGGCGGATGGGCGCAGGAAACGACGAAATCGTTTGGGAGGCACCAGGTTATGAGGTTCCATTTGTTGAGGTAACACGTTCAGAGAATATTGAGAAACCATTTAAAGAGTATCATTCTAGTTTAGATACTGTAGAGCTAATGGATCCGGTAAAATTAACGGAAATGTACGAAGTCCTAAAAAAAGTTATTAGAATTCTTGAGCATAATGCCGTCATTAATAGAAAATTCAATGGGCTTATTTGTCTATCTCATCCCCAATACAACCTTTATAAAGAGAGACCAGATCCCACGGTTGTTAAAGATATTTCGTCAGAATCGGAAAAATGGGGTTACCTTCAGGATTGTCTGTTCCGGTACTTTGATGGGGAAACTACGATTCTTGATATAGCCCAAAAACACGATCTGCCATTTGGTGAATTGAGAGATTATTTGGAGCAGTTTGAAGAAAAAGATTTAGTCAAGCTGGAGTTTAGCGAGATAGTACGCTCCCCTGTAACCAAGGTGTAATGATAGCCTTAATTGACCTCGGAATGAATAATACCACATCGATCAAAAGGGCTTTTGGTCGGGTCGGTTGCGAAGTTAAAGTTACACAAAAATCCTCTGAACTTGACAACGCTGATGCTATTATTTTACCGGGAGTTGGGAGCTTTGGAGATGGTATGGAAGTCCTTGCAAAGCTTGAGTTAGTGAATCCCATTAAAATGATAGTAAAAAAGGGTATTCCAATATTAGGTATTTGTTTGGGAATGCACCTATTAACCGAAAGAAGCGAGGAGAATGAAAATTACCTTGGGCTTGGATTGATATCAGGAACAACAGAAAAACTTGATCCTTATTTCAGTGATGAGCGCATACCAAATATAGGCTGGTCCAGTGTTTTTATCGAGCCTAATTCTATTTTATTAAACGACCTTGAAGATGGGGAAGCCTTCTACTTTGCACACAGCTATCACGTTCTTTGTACAGATAGGATGGTTGCTGCGACGATAGAATATGGAAACAAAAAAATTACTGCTGCCTTCGAAAACAAGAATATTTTTGGTGTTCAATTCCACCCAGAAAAGAGCCAGGACGCGGGTCTCCGCGTTTTAAGTTCGTTCCTAAAACAGATCAAAAAGTAGTTATAGATGAGCATGGTAAAACCAAGGCTTATACCGGTATTACTACTTAAAAATGGCCTATTGGTCAGAAGTCAAAATTTCAGAACCCATCAGATTATCGGGAATCCAATGAGCACGGTCTCCCGATTTTCTAATTGGAACGTGGATGAACTGGTAATACTCGATATCAGTGGTTCCAACATTCATGACCTGCGCCGCGATGATTTACAGCAGAATTATGCTGGAGAATCTATATTGGATGTAATAAGCGCTATAGCCAAGGTCACTTTTATGCCACTTTCAGTTGGTGGCCGAATTTTATGTGTCGAAGATATTAAAGATCGACTAAATGCGGGCGCTGATAAGTGTGTTATAAATTCTAGAGCGGTCAATGATCCGCCATTTATCAAGCAGGCGGCAACGCACTTTGGCTCTCAATGCATTGTGATTTCTATTGATGCAAAACAGATAGGCAATGGTAGCTACGAAGTATTCATTCAGGACGGACAAATAGCGACCGGTATTTGTCCTATTGAATGGGCCAGGGAATGTGCGAATGCCGGCTGTGGAGAAATTCTTCTGAATTCAATTGATCGGGATGGGACTGCAAGAGGATATGATATTGATCTTATTCAAAGCGTTGTTGATGCAGTTAATATTCCAGTTATCGCCTGCGGCGGTGTTGGCCACTACGATGATTTTGCTCCAGCCATAGTGCAGGGGGGTGCGAGCGCTGCAGCCGCAGCCAATATCTTTCATTTCTATGAATTGAGTTATCCTATCGCGAAGAGAACCTGTATTGATTCTGGGGTCTTGATGCGACCAAACAAGCTGGGGAGCTTTTGGTTAAAACGTGAACCGGTTTACGATCAAAAAATAGAAAACACCCTAATAGATAAACGTATAGAGCTGTCCAAATCTAAAAGAAAACAAATCAAGAAATCTAACAATCAAGGGGTTGCCAAAAAGTGGTGTCAAAAGTGCATTTATTCCTCACTTAGTGCTGTTCCAGTCGAATTCGATGATGAAGGCATTTGCATGGGGTGCAGAATGAGTGAAGAAAAAATGAATACTTCTAACGATGAATGGTCTGGTCGCCTAGAAAAATTAAGATCAATAATCGAAAGTAGAAGGGCAGGTGCAAATACAAAATACGATTGTATTATCCCGGTGAGTGGTGGCAAAGACAGTTATTTTCAGACGCATGTGATTAAGATGGAATTGGGTTTCAATCCTTTACTCGTTACCTATGACGGTAATAATTACACAGAAACAGGATGGCGCAACTTGAAGCGTATGCAGAAAGTTTTCGATGTTGATCACATTATTGTCAAACCGCCTGTAAAGACTTTGATCAAGTTAAACAAGCTGGCTTTTTTTGCCATGGGAGACATGAATTGGCATGCTCACATGGGTATCACAACTGTGCCAGTGCAGATTGCTGTAGAAGAAAATATTCCAATTCTTATATGGGGCGAGCATGGATATACGGATGTAAGTGGTCAATTCTCTACAGGGGATTTTCCTGAAATGAGCTACAGAGACAGGTTAGAACATTTTGGCAGGGGGTTCGAATGGAATTTTTTCGAGGGAAGAGAGGGACTGACCCAAGAAGATCTCAGATATTGGAGATATCCCGAGGATGAGTTGCTGTTGAAACAGAACATTAGGGGGTTATACTTGGGTAACTATGTTTATTGGGATGCAAATAAACATATTGAATTAGTTATCGATAGATATAGGTTTGAAATCGCTGACAAACCTTTCGATCGAACGTACCGGACAATGTCAAACCTTGACGATATGCACGAAAATGGCATTCACGATTACCTTAAATTTATAAAATTCGGATACGGGCGGTGTACAGATCACGCATGTAAAGATATTAGAGCGGGTCTTATGTCCCGGCAGCAGGCTATCGAGTTGGCAGAAAAATATGACCCGGTTAAACCGAGTGATTTGGAACGCTGGCTAAGATATGTCAACATCCGCGAAGAAGAGTTCGACGAGATAGCAGACACTTTTCGTGACCCAAGAGTATGGCAGAAGGATAAAGGGACCTGGATCCGCGAAAATATAATATAGATGGACAGAAGTGAAAGAATTGGGTTTGTTGCCCATGACCGGTTCCAGTGAATACGTATAGCTTTCCCATCCTTTTGATCCAAGCATAATGTTCAGGGATAGTTGTATTAGTGGCCCATTAAGCTTTTTGAGTTTAAATTTTGAATTTCCAAGGTGCTTGACCCGTTTTCGAAAAACAATTGCAACATGAAGAGTTTTTAAAATGGTCAATCAGGCGATATAAACGGTGCGGACGAAAAATGACAAACCTAGGTGACACCAGTCAACAAACTGTAGGCCTGCCTCAACTTATTATCGACCTATTAAGTCAAGCGCTGTTAAGTAGCCGAATAGATTCAAATGAACACGGGCTATTTCTTGCGCAGAAGGCGGCAGTTTTTGCTCCAGATGATCCTAACGTCCTATATTCAAGTGCAACAATCTTATCTACATATGGCATGGGTGCGCCCATTGCTAGAAAACTGCTGGAAAGGGTGTTGGAAATTCAAAGCCATCATCACGAAGCAATTGTTTTGTTATATAAGATGATGAGGATGTCTGGTGAATACGAACTCGCAATCCAATATGCACAGAAGCTTGTGAATGGTGACAGCAATCCTAGTCCATTAATGCATTATTATCTGGCAAGAGCCTATCAACAGCATGGTAATGAAAAACAGGCTAAGACCTTTTTTCGCAAAGTGATCAATGCTAAGCCGCAATATTTCGATAAAAATACTCGAACTCTTAAACCCCTTGCAGAATATCATGGTGGTTGGCAGGTCGATGCCGAAGATTCCATAAAACAAATTTGTACTGTTGAAGGTAAAGGAACATATTCGAGAGACCAAAAAATATATCCCAATTCAATCGTGGAGCAATTGCAACGTTTGCAAGAAATCACCAGAGGCAAAGATATTTTAATTTATGGAAATGCACCATCTGTAGAAGCAATCGTTAACGACGGATCCTTTCTCAGGGGTAAAGATATCGTACATATGGGACTCAATAATTTTTCAATCGTCGGAGATGAAATTTTTAAAAAGTGGGGGCTCCGAACCTCTTTGGTGTGTCTCTCACACTCTGGTGTAATGTTTGCAAACGCTGAAGCCATTGGAACTTTAGTCCAGCAACCTTACCCAACTATGGTCCTACTTAATTCATCGATGCTGAGCTATTTTCTGGAAAGAATGGATCGCCAATATATTTCTAAACTCGAAGAAAGAATGTTTAATTATAGACTGGATGACGACTTTCTCCCAACCCCGGAAAATCCGCTAAATCTGCCAAATATAAATACACTGTTCTGCGCCTTATGTGTCGCTATTCTGGGATGTCCAAGGCGGGTGTTTTTGTTAGGTTGTGACCAAAAAGCTACCGGGGATAAACCTCAAAAACAAGGAGCGCTATATTTTCGCTTTCACGATGAACGTTATAAAGTGCAAAGCAGAACAAAAAGCATATATCGAGAAAGTACTGGGAAATGGTTAAGGTGGGATGCCGAGAGAATTAATGAAACTGCGTTAATTACGTTACGCATGCTTTCATTGATGTTCAACGTTGAGCAGCCACCAATTTACAACGTGTCCCCGGATAGCGCGTTGGATGTATTTCCACAGATAGATTTTAATACTTTTAAAGATTTGATTGTGAGATAACGCCAAGCGCTTTTTAGGCACCAGTATTTGGAAATCTGCAATTGCATGAACAGGAAAAGGGGGTAAGCCTATGGGAACTGTTAACTCAATCGTGGATATTATTCGCTTGTTGGATCGAGCCACCGCGACCGAACGGCTACAAAGGGATTTCCCCCTGTTCTGTGCCACTCTAGAACAGCTTGCTTAAGAGTTTGCCGCAAAGCCGGATGTACGATTTGTTGAATTTGACAGCGATACGGGGGCAAGAGTTGATCTCGTCGCTCGTGAGTTACGCGAGAACGGTTTTGCTCGCTGGCCAGCATTTTTTACCGATGATGTATTTCTCAGTGGCTTAGCGCACATCTGCGTTAAAATTAGAGAACGGTCGGATGCACTGGACGTTCGCGATAAAGATAAAATTGACCCAGATTCTGGCTGGCATTACCAGAGCCGCAACGATTCCGGCAGGAGCCGAGCCATATTTCCACCTCCTGGTTCTCCCGAATCGACGCCCGCTGAGATTAAGGAACTTTTACAAAACGTTATTCTGCAGGAAGTAGTAGCCCGCGCTTTCAAGACACCAGTACAAGCTACCACCACGGTTCCAGAAAACGTCATCCCGTCCACCGCCTATGAGGAACAGTGGTGGCACATCGATCGTGTATACGAACAAGCCAAGATCATGGTTCTTGCCAGCGAAGTATCAAGGCACAACGGCCCGATGAAATTAATTCCCCGTTCGCACCGCTTCGAGGGCCCGCGCCGGTTGATAGATTTCGGCTACTTCAGAGAGGGCGTAGATTTCTCGGACGTACCAATTAGCCTGATAAAAAAGCACCGTACCTCGATAGAGTTGTGCACTGGAAAACCTGGAGATGCGATTTTTTTCAACACGTCAGTTTTCCATGCGGTTGGACGCGCAGATGAAGGTGAGCGGTTAACAGCCACGGTTTATTTCCAAAAGATATCTACGCCGCGTAACGATTTTCTAAATTCGATCCACCCCGGATACCATATCTAGGGGCTTCGAGAGTAGCGCCGCACAGGCGTTTGGCCATGGAGCGGGATTCCCAAGCGGGTGGGGGCTCTTCTTTCAGTGGATAGAAGGCTTTAGTGTCCGTGATACGACTTCAGTGAACCAAAATAGGCACCTTATACTAAGGAGATTTCTGTACAATAAACACTATGATTAAAATCTTGTCGTCAAGTACTGGTCGAAGTGTCTAATGAGGGATAATTAAAGTATCGGCCGTTCCATTACCGATCTAAAATATTACTGCCAAGCCTATATAAATAACCATGGCTTAGTCATGAGAAATCTCGACAAACAACTCGCATTTCAACAAAGTTTGATAGCTCAAATAAAAATTCGACTACCCATTGAGTTCATGCCTAATGTTAGGTTTTTTTTGCGATCATGTGACACCAGGGTTGAAATAAGACCCCTCTAAAAGTCATACGTTCGCCCTCCTGAGAGGTAACCGTATAAGAGACGACGTCTTCATCGGGTTTTGGGACTTCAAGATCAAATGGCATTTGGAAGGGATAAAATCTTAAATCGGAAAATCCGAGAGACACTAGAGTTTCCTGCACCCTCCTGACAGGCCTGAAACTTATCCTAATTCCATCTGGATGACCCACACTAGTCTCGTACACAACAACATCCTGTTGTTCGAACGAATGCATTAAGTCAAAAACGAATAATGCACCGCCCTCTCTTAAAGATGTATAAATAATTTCAAGTGCGTCTTTGAACTCTTGCCTTGTAAGAAGATACAGTAACGCATTTGCGACAACTATGTCATAGGTATTTTCCGGTAATTCAAATAAATCCAATTCTTGAAGGGTAACATCCTTAAGTTTCTTATTTTTTTTTGCCTCTTCAATTGAGGAACGGGCTAAATCACCGCCGGTCATCGCAACACGAGGTAACGCTTGCTTAAGATGGAGCAAAAGGTTCCCAGTTGAACATCCAATATCCAATAATTTTAGTAAAGAATCGCTATTACACCCTTGAACAAATTTGCACACAAGATCAATTAAAACTTTATCACTTTCGCGCGCTACCGTTGTATAACGTTTTTGATATGTATTATATTCCTTGAGGAAACTCTCGTCCTTTACCCAATCTAAATACGTGAATTCTTCAATCATCTATGACGTTGACGGTTTAATCAACTTGGCCATCAAATGGGATGGTACCTTTGTGGAATTTTGGTGGATGTTTTAGCATCATATATCTGTCATCACGGAACATATCTTTTGCTACCAACTCTGCAGCATTGCACGTAGTAGAATAGATCACCCCCCGACCTAGCGGAACTTGGGCAGCAAGACCACGGTCAAGCAAATTCTGCTTTAGAGATCTTTGATCATAATCTACTTTGAAGTCAAGATACCGTACGGACAGTGTAAAAATGCCGTTGATGGGATTACCGTCATCAGTTACCGAAGTGTCGAATATTTTTGTATATTGGTATGGAACGCCAAATAGTCTCTCTAAATAATGCAAGAATGTCATTCCGTCGGGGGCAACACCATAACCTAGTGAAAGCAGTTTAGCGTTCATCATGTGAAGGCGTCCCCAAGGTGAATCCCAGCCAAAACCCTCAAAGTGATTTCCTCCACAGATTTCTTCAGCACGATGACCAAGCGCCGTAATTGAAACAATCGGATGGGTGGACCTTATAGACCCACGTTGATCCAGAATGTACTGACTGAGGATACCAGATTGGGAAGGGGAAAACCTACGATCAAATGGGATACTTGCTCGCGCATAGTCTTCAAAAGACGTTAGGACGCAAATTGTTCCCATTTCACCCAATACGGACTGGAATGCGGAAAGGTAAAAAGACAATAATTCATCTCGTTTCATATCATTTTGGACAGGTCCCAGGCGCAGAAGATCGCTTTGCAAAAGCACGGTATCGCCAACACTTAACCCAATATTTCGAAGTGCAGTGGTTAACATTTTGTAAGTAATCAATTCTTTAGGGCCTCAACATAATCAATCAGGTCTGAAACAGTCTTGCATGTAAACATGCGTCCAGGATCGAGCTTTACTTCGTAGGCTGCCTCAATTGCAATAAGCAACTGAAGAGCCGAAAAAGAATCCCAAGTTGGAAAACTTTCAAATTCCGTATCAAGCTGAATATGCTTACTCTCTAATCTAAGGAAGAGGGCCAATTCATCTAGGATAAATTTACTAATTTTATTGTTATCCATTATGCTTTTTCAACTTAACGCTTTTAAGGATGCACAAAAGGTTGCGACATTATCACGGTTGATTTTCCCCCGCGAAGTTTTTGGTATTGTAGTTACAACATAACAAGTTACAGGAATTTTATAATCAGACATATGTACTCCACACCAGTGTGTTATCTCTGATAAGGAAAATCCTGAACCTACTTCATTAATTACAACACACACTCCTATGTTTTCACCTAGAATGTGGTCCTGAATTCGAAAAGTACAAGCTTCAGAAATTTTAGGATGTCTCTCGATTATCAGATCCAGTTCTTCTAAAGAAATCTTAATCCCACCTTTGTTAACTTGGTTACTCGAACGACCTGTCAAAATTAATCTTCCCTGGTCATCCAGATATCCCAAATCTCCCGTGAAGAACCACCCTCCTTTTAACACTTGTGACGTTTCTTCTGGACGATTGAAGTAACCTTGCATAATGCTTGGCGTTCGTATCCAGATGTACCCGCTATCAGATTTGGTTAGAGGTTCCGCAATGGGTGACGGACCTGCTTCCATAATGTCTTCCAGATCTGCGATTAGGATATTGGTTCCCCAACCATGCCCAATGAGACCATCCCCTGGCTCTATTTCAGCATACTCCTCTAGAGGGCCTGCCACCCAACTCCCAGTTTCGGTGATGCCGTAGGTGTTCCAGACGCGATTAATTCCAGCCCAGGACTGCACTTGTCTCCATAGGTTCTCTGCCAGTGGTGCGGAACCAATGTTAATTTGTCGGAGGCTTCCGTTTCTAGGCGATTTACATAGTTTCAACACGATGTGCCACATGGATGGCACTGAGCTAAAAAATGTTATTCTGTATCTATCAATCACCTGTGGCAAGAGGACAAGATTTGCCGGGTCAGCCGCAGGCAGCAAAACGAGCTTTTTACCATGTACCAGCGGATACAGTGCGTTGCAGATCAGACCATGCCCAAAATATGTTGGCAAAACGCAAAGGGTGTTTTCTACGACAGGGAGTGGAACATGTTGCCGCAGTGCTAACCATTTTGATTGGAGTGTTCGAGGTGTATGTATGACTCCTTTAGGCAAACCCGTGGAGCCAGATGTGTAAAGCAAAAGAGCTATCTTATCGGGAAGGATGGGTGAAATCTGGTTTAGGTCCAATTGTTTTTTCCAATTGTCAGCCTCTAGAGAATCTAGAAATCTAAGCTCTGTTTGATGTTTCCTCAATTGCTTCGGAATTTCACCGCAGACCAGAGCCGTACTCGTGCCAGTTTCATTTACAATAGCAGATAATTCATAGCTACCGGTACTACCACTCAAGCATGTGACGGGCACTCCAATTAGCCACAGTGCAAATAAATCGGCGAAAAAACGTAAATTGTTGTTGTGTAAAATGACTACCGGAACACCCATTTCAACTCCACAATGGGTAAAGTAACTTCCTCGTTTCAAAATCTCTTTATAAAGATCATTGGCGTCCCACTCTGTTCCTGTATTAGCTTCTGTGATACTCCCAAGGTTTCGTATAAAAAGCGGAATCATGCTAATCCAGCACACTAAAATCTTGAGAAAATTGTGGGTCTGGGCCGGCATAGGCCACCAGTAAATTCACCCTTCCATCAACATGCTCCGGTTCGGGAAGAAAAAATTTAGATAATGTACCTTCATAGCACTTGCCTAACGGAGCAGAGTTTTCCCTAAGAGTTTGAAGAAGGCCAGTAACTTCGGCCAATACGGGAAGTTGTACAACTCGTCTCTTAATGGTAGTGCGCTCTATTTCAAGGGGATGGTTTGCGACCCAACTGGTGACGAGTAAACGTTTTGGTTGAAATGAAACAATTTTTTCCAAGTTTATCAATTGTTCATATTGATGCGTGTTAGCCTCGGCACCATTGTAGACGACGAGATCTACGTGATGGCAAATATCATTAAGAATTTCAGTCCCCTCCTCCTCAGTCAGGTATTTCGCGCCGTGGTAATCTACGCCATGCATATATTCGTATTGTCTTTTATAGTGTTGGGTGCCGACCCCAATATGTTCAAACTTTACGTTCTCAGATGCGTGTTCTAGATTAAGTTTTAGAGCTTCGTAGAACACACCAACTCCAGGGTGAATTTCTAGAATTCTGTACGTGCCATTAGTTTCCACATGTGATTTTATCGTTTTGGCAACGTCTCTCGCAGCAATGTGGTTCCACGACATACTTTGTGTATTCTTGAAATAATTTCCTGGAGGGAGGTTTGTCTCATGTCGAGTGCGAAAAGCTCTCAATATTATTACGGAGACTATATCCTCTGAATTTTCGATAAGATTTTCTTTTAGTTCCATGAAGTGAAATGGAGTCGTTGCCCCTCTCAGGTAAGCGAAGCGCCCTACGTTCCAACTAATGTCATAAGTTTCATTAGTCATTTATCATATGATCCAAGAGTTTAAGTCCTAAAGGAAATTCTTCCATACGAGTAAACACGACTTGATAACTTCCGAGGGTCTTCATGGTTGCATTGCTAATACCAAGGAAACTGTTCACTTGGCTATTTTCTTCTTGAGGTGTGTATTCACCGAGACATATTTGCATCCCCGCTTCCTTCCCCAGAGCGGAGAGGTCTTTCTTTGAGAAAAAGTAAAATGGAATACCCGAATGATTCAGGTGCCAAACTCCGTCATCCTTTTTAGTTACCCATAATTGCACTACCACTGCCCAGCGACATCCGGTCAGTAGCTTTTTTAGCGCGGTATGCGGTTTTGCCACGTGATTAATGACTCCAACAGAAAGCCCTACATCGTAACAACCGGGTAACATCTCAAATCGTGAACCCTCAGACTTAATTAATTTAAATTGCGCAGGAGAAAGATCAGGATGCATTAGTCGAGCTGTTGAGAGAAGTAGAGATGATTGATCAAGTCCAGTATACGAAAGACTGGTTTCGGCACATCCTCCCTCAGCTTGAAAAAATACATCCAACAAATCATAATGCTCCGCTACTGTGCATCCCAAGTCAAATAGAGTAACTCTTTCACTACGCTTTTGATCAAGAAGAGACTTAATTATGCGAAATAATATTAAATCGAGCTTGGGTGACTGGGAGGAAAGAATGGGAAAGTTTGGACTAGAAAGCGCCGTCTCTGTAACGCCATGAATTTGCAAGTGTTCGAGTAGCAATGGGTCGCGGTATTTGGAAACTTTATCCGCATAACCGCCACAATTATAAATATCAGGATCAGACGGCAAGGCATATTCATGAAAAACAATACCCTGCTTGTCATAAAACACATATTTATTGACTACATCCAGCGCTACAATTTGCTGGCTATTGTTTTTTGCTTTTAGACTGTCTCTATTGGAAATAGGAACAGGATCAATTTTGTGAAATCTGAACATTAACCCTTATTTTATTTCCATCTCCAAACATGCTTTCCTAAAGTATTGCCACACACAAGAGTAGCAAAATAAATCGGAAATTCTGTCAATCTCTTTCTTCTCGTCTGAGTGTTAGACACCAATAACCCGGTCGGATGTAATTAAACTTTAAAAATCTATCACATCTCCATCTTTCAAACCTACCCCACCAGGGACTAAGGAGTAACGTGAATTAACGAGGAGGCTCCCACAATCCAACGTTTTGATACAACGTTTTTATCATAGTTTATGCCAGGTTTGTATAACAAGATTTGAAGCACGCTGATCATCCGAGTGATTTGCCACAACCGTCAGCAGTCTCAACTCGCTTCTCTATCTTAGATTTGATCTCTCTATTCGCGTTCATCCAGGTTAGTAAGTTTAGAAGTTGCCACAGAAACATCGCATGATTTTCTTTTGATTGGGCCACTTTCATTATTTCCTCATGCTCATCGATAATTGTAGTTACTATATTCCTCCTATAAACGCCCATCTTTTGGAAGTCTATCGAGTTAACTAAATCCCTCAGTCTCATTAGTTGGTGTCCTGAAAACCACTGATGTGCGGGGGCGTTCCAACCAACTTTTTGCACCCGATTTCGGGTTTCCTCGGGCAACAAGCCCTTCATAGCTCTCCGCAGAAGGATTTTAGTCACACCCTTTCTGATTTTATGTTTTCCTTTAATTCGGAACATGAATTCAGCCAACCTGTGATCCAGAAAAGGATTAAATTGGATCAAGCCTACTGCTGTTGTATTACGGTCTTCTGCCCGGAGGCAGCAAGGAAGGGTCTCAAAGAACATATCTTGATACGTGCGGTTTTTTAGACAGCTTTGAAACGGATGTTCCATATTTATCGGCGTACCACCCAAATCGTAAAAATCAGGATCTAGGGCATGCTGATAACGATTTATTCGTCGAAAATCGGCGAGACAGAGTCCGGGATTAGATATACTTGTAAGCCGGGCAATTTCTTGTTTGGCCACTTCCTTGGATTTTTTGTAAATTGGATGGTCGTGATGTTTGACCCAGGCAGCAATTTCCTCGTTAAGGATGCCGTCCTTCCCTGCAGATAGTAAATCTGCAAAATGGAAAGGGAAATATTCGTATTCACCGGCATTTAGCTCATCTCCTCCAAGTCCACCGAACAAGGTCGTAATTCCGTCTCGTGACGCCTGGTTGCAGATGATTTCGTGTGATAACCAGGTCGCTGTGGGGATTGGTTCGTTGTGAACGTTTACCATTTTGTCAATTGACGAAAAAACATCTATATCGTTGCTGATTTTAACCTGTCTCCAGGATGTCACTTTGTTCAACAGCATCGGCTCAATTTGTTCTGACTCATCGAATGTAGGGTCATCGTATACTGCGGAATATGCCGTTTGACCACGCCCCTCAATTTCGTGTGCACAGGCAACGATTGAAGAGGAGTCCATGCCACCCGATAACGTAAAGGCATTGTTTCCACCAGATTTAATCCGAATCTGAACGGAATCCAAAAAAAGCTCTCGGTAGGATTCTGCTAAATATTCCTGTGAGTTACAAAATTCCTCGCGTTCTTCTATTTTCCAGTAGATACCTTGCCGAAATGATTTGGGGTTATATTCCAGATATGAACCGGCTGGGAGTTGACTAATCGTGGAGTATGCAGATTCCTGCGGATGATTGTCGAATAATCGGTAGTGAGAACTAGCAAAGACAGCCGTGAACCGTGGGTTGACATCTGCGGGGACGTCAGGGTTTGCTAGTAATGCCCAGGGTTGGGAAGCAAATACCAGACCGTGGTTTACGTTCGAGAAATATAACGGCCTAACGCCAAAGCGGTCGCGGCCTAGCCACAATCGATTGTTTTTTTTATCATAAACGGCAATTGCGAAATCACCATTTATCCGTTTAAGAGCCTCCTCAAAGCCGCACTTTTGATAGAGGGCATGCAATATCTCCGCAGGATTATCGGATCCATGTTCATATAGAAGATTTTTAATTTCTTTAATATTAAAAATCTCTCCATCCAGGACCGTTATGCATCCGTTTTCCTTATGGATAGCGCAATTAGTATTTCCAGACCATCCCAGGCAGACACCTTTGCCAGCTGCAATTTTGTGTATCTTTCCTGGAAGCATGGCGAGCATTCGACCAGTCATATGTTTGGAATAAGTTTGATCTTTAGCGCTTATGATTCCCGCAATTCGTGACATACCGAGCCTTTACATTTTTTTTCATTTCCGAATTGCGACTAAGAATGTCCAATAGTGTGGACATCTAAGAAACATTTCTGGGTTGCCATTTGATCTTCGGTCGAGAACTTCATTTACTTCAAATCCAGCACCCTCGATTAAGGAAACCACTTCTTCTTTGTCATAAGTATTTATGTGAACCCTAAGATCTACGCCAGGGTCTAAATAGTCGTCTTTGACATAAGAATATTTTGCCTGGTCACTGATTGATTCCCGCAATATGAGAGCCTTTTGGGTGACTTGGAGAAGCCGTTCAAGAGGTCGGTAATAATTGTCCATATATGTCAAGGTGTTCATGCACAACACGAAATCCGCCCGTCCATTTAAATCTTCTAAGCGCATAACCTTTAAGTTTTCTTCGGGAAGTCCAAAAGCAGGTAATTCCTGTTTTCCGATTTGGAGAAGTGCTGGGGTCGCATCGATCCCAATGTACTTTAAAGGTATAGATCGACTTACCAATGAGTGAAAAAAATAGCCACTTCCGCAACCAGCATCGAGAAGGACTTCCCCTTGTTTTGCTAGAGGGGCCATTAGCTCTGCGGCCTGGGCGGCACAGGTCATTTCTTCTGCTTCCTTCCGGCATCGGCGTCGATAGAGATTTTGAATGGTTAACGAGTGTTCCCAAATATTGTGTCGGGCATATCCGTCCTGGGAAATCAAACTCTAATTCCTGACAACAGGAATGACGATGCCATGAAATATCCCCGCCAATCATCAGGCTTTTCCATGTTTTCACTTACGCGTCGGAAATCTTCAGGAAACTTGTTTTCAAACATAGGAGGGAGACAGTGGTAGTGGTAAAAATGAAGGGCTGATTGTGTAAACCCAATCTCCTCGAACATAGGTTTCAGCGTCAGAGGATTATGAGTAAGTGATAAAATTTCATCGTATCCTGGCGTATCCTTTGATCCTGTTCGCTTGGTTGGTAAATCGGTTCTAAAATGGGAGCTGATTTCATCTAAAGCTTGGTCAAGCGCGTCATTGTCGGCACTGAAATCATTTTTCAGTTCGTTAACGCGCAATAGATCATCCATAAAAAACTGTTTGGAATAACGGTTGAATGTAAATAAGGAAAAAAGCTGATTTCGCGCCTCAACAATGACCAATCCACCGGGCTTTACGGCATGCCGTAAATTGCTAAACACCATTTGAACGTCTTTATCTGCGATATGAGGGAGAACGCCGACACAAATGATGGCGTCAAATGAGTTTGGAACCTTCGGGAGAGGACAGGTGAATGATTTTTTATCGATTACGTCGCCGACCCAAAATCGTTCTGCAGGAATACCCATACTAACGCCTATATTAACGGCTTCATCTATCATTGCTGGCGTAATATCAAAACCGAAAAATTCCCTTTGGTCCGAAGCCAACACACGTACCATCGATGCCGGACCGCATCCCGCATCGAGGATAAATTCTGCTCCTGACTTGTCCAAAAGTTTGTCGATAATTTCTACGTGTACGGGTCGATACAAAGCGTTGTTGCCAAGATAAGTATCAAAATAGGAAGTGCTCCATTCAGAATAGCATTTCCTTACTGCCTCATCTTCTGAGAGTTTTGAAATACTTTTATTGTGCTTTGGCATGTTTCTTAGATCTCTATCCGCTGCGCAAGTATCCACATGTGGGATGATAATCCATTCTCTGCCAGGAAAGTTTGAAAAGGCCATCCTAAGCGATCCCATTCTTCAATCAGTGTTCTTTTTAAAAACGGGTCCGTACTTAAATCTAAGGTACCTGCTAATGCAGCTTCCCGAACAAATTCAGCATCCAATCTACCTGGAGTAGTGACCTCCAGTACCTCAAAACCACAATCGTTGAGTAGAAGTTTTAGAGATCCAGGATTGAACAAATTCATATGTTCTGCATCTACCGCGGGGGAATTATTTCCTAACATAACAATGTCAAAGCCCTCTCCATTGGGACATGAAAGGACAACCAATCCCCCGGGCTTTAAGCATGACGAAATAGCCTTTAAGAATAGCCGGGGTTCGAAAGTATGCTCTATTACTTCGAAGCTTACGGCTATATCAGCTTCAATAGTGCCTTCAGGAACATTCTCTATCCGCATTTCCAATACTTCTAATCCACGCGAACGGCAATGGTTGGCCAAACTCGGTGTGGGCTCAATAGCAATAATTTTTCGAAAATCTCCAGCTTCCTTGGCCACGGAACAGAAGGTGCCGAATCCTGCACCAACCTCAAGTAAGGTATTCATCGAGAGTTCATTGTTACGGCAATATTTCTTGACTTGGGCATACCATGGCTCATGGATTTTTGACTTTCGGGCTTGTTCCGAAGCTGGAAAAATCTTTTCGGCCCAGTATCTGTAGCTTTTAGAACACTTATAATAGTCCGCCAGTACTGCTTCTGAGGGTCGTGGGTTCATAAAAATTGTAAAGCAGGTAGCACAGCGAACAAACTGAAGTTCATATTTTGTGAAAATGGAGGGGGCGTCACTACTGTCACAGGCTGGACAGTTAACCTGGACAAATTCTCTTATACGAGTGAGCAATAGGGTTTGAATATCGTTTTCAAATGCTTCTTCCTGGCCCGTCAACAAATCGGGAGGACAAAGTTCATTTTCCGACAATTTCTCGCCAATTTTACTAACCATATTTTGGTTTAATCTCGCTCGTCTTTTTTGCAATGATTGACAGTTCAACTTTATCTCTCTCACGGGGGTCTCTAAATGCAGCGTAGTAACTAGATTTTGCGCTGCCAAAGGGTTCTGTACCATCTGTCATGAATTTTGCTATATCACTCAATTCGCCTGCTCAATAAATTATATAGGGTCTAAACAAATTCTAGCTAAATAATTGTAATGCAACAGTTTAACTGTTTACAAGTTTCTGTTCATTCTTAACTAATTGCATATTAACCAGCAAATGATTGAGTAGGTCAACGTTATAAAATATTATAACCATAGTCCTTAGAATTGTTTTTTTATTCTTTATAGTTTGGTAAATAGATCCATAAAAATGTATTTCGGCATACGATTTCTATTAGATCGGAGAAATTACATTGAATTCACGATTTGATATCGTAACTGGTGGGTGTGGATTTATTGGCAGCCATCTCGTTGATGCCCTACTTGCAAAGGGGCGCGAAGTAAGCGTGATTGACAATCTTGCCGTTGGTCGTAGGGCCAATCTATTTCATCATGAAAAAAACTCTCGGCTCCGAATTATTGAAGCCGATATTTCGAACGGAAAATTGATGAAGGACGAATTCGTAGGTGCTGATCGTGTGTTTCATCTGGCCGCGATGGCTGACATAGTGCCATCTATTAAAGATCCATCAATTTATTTTGAGACAAATGTGCGAGGCACATTTTCAGTTTTAGAGGCGGCGCGAGCGGCTAACGTACAGCGCTTTATCTACGCTGCTTCGTCATCTTGCTATGGTATCCCGGATATCTACCCTACTCCGGAAACCTGCCCGGTGTCACCGAGATATCCGTACGCCTTGACCAAATGGCTGGGAGAGCAGCAGGTATTGCATTGGACCCAAGTTTATAAACTACCTGCCATATCACTCAGGTTATTTAATGTGTACGGGCCTAGAGGTCGTACGACTGGTAGCTACGGCGCCATGTTTGGCGTATTTCTTGCTCAGTTATTAGCAAGTAAACCGCTGACGGTGGTGGGTGATGGAGAGCAAACGCGCGACTTTACTTACGTGTCAGATGTCGTTGATGCGATGATGATAGCGGCTGAAAGTAAAACGGTTGGCGGACCTTACAATGTTGGTAGTGGCTCTACTGTCAGTATAAATCGTATTGTCAAGTTACTCGGTTCGCCAAATATAGTTTCAATACCCAAACGGCCGGGGGAGCCAAATTGTACGCACGCTGATATTTCGATGATTCAGCGCGATCTGAGATGGAAACCAAAAGTTTCGATTGAGAACGGGGTAACAATGATGCTGGATCAATTGAGCGACTGGCAAGATGCACCTCTATGGAACGAGACTGACATTTCGGCGGCGACGGCCGACTGGTTTAAATATCTAGGCAGCAATTCTATGGAAGAAATACGGTAATGGAGGCATCTGTAATAAGCCATGATACGGGTTTACAATCCGAGTTGGATGAAAGCGTACGCATTAAAATAAAAACAATCTCAGAATTGCCTCCCTTCATTCGAGAAAAGCGTAATTCTGGAAAATCTGTTGTGTTGGCGCATGGCGTTTTTGATCTGATGCACATTGGGCACATCAGACATCTTGAGGCTGCTAAAAAAGAAGGTGATATTCTTATAGTATCTATAACCGGTGACGGTTATGTCAACAAAGGTCCAGAGCGACCAGTATTTAAGGAGACGTTAAGAGCAGAAGCTGTTGCGGCTTTATCTTATGTTGACTGGGTAGTGATTAACCATGCAACCACTGCTGAACACGTAATCAACGTTTTAAGACCAAATGTATACGTTAAGGGTGCGGAGTACGCAGACGCATCTAAGGACATCACTGGAAACATTACATTAGAGAAGAAACTGGTTAATTCCTACGGGGGGCGGTTAGAATTCACCGACGACATCACTTTTTCTTCATCTTCGTTAATAAATCAGCATACTGACTTTTATGAATTAAGTTTAAAAGATTACCTTAGTTCACTTCGAAATCAAGGAACGAAGGAACGCATATTCGAATTCATTGAAGAAATTGCAGAGTACAAGGTGCTGTTAGTTGGTGACGCAATCATTGATGAATATCAATATGTCAAATCCTTGGGTAAAACGCCAAAAGAAAACTTGATAGCAACGTTGTCTACCGGTTGCGAACTGTTTGCAGGAGGTGTCATTGCGTCGGCAAATCATATGGCCGAATTTTGCAAAGAGATTGAAATTATTTGTGCAATTGGAGAGGGCGAAAACGGATTTGAGTCCTTTATTAGGGGTAATTTAAAAGAAAATGTCACACTTACACCGATCATACGGCCAGACATTCCGACAACGCGCAAATGCCGTTACATTGATACCGGCTACGGTATGCGTAAGTTGTTCGAAGTTTATTTTATGGATGACCACCCGCTTCTGGGTGATCTTGAAAACGATTTAATCTCACTTATTGGTAAAAAAACTAAAGGTGCTGATGCAGTAATTGTTACTGATTTTGGTCACGGTTTGATTGGAAGAGGGGCTATTGATGAATTAGTTCAAAAGCGGAATTTTTTGTGCGTTAATGCCCAAAGTAATAGCGCTAATCACGGCTTCAATTTGATTACAAAATACCCTAGGGCTGATTATATTTGTATGGATCAACCGGAAGCCAGGTTGGCAGTCCAGGAAAATCACTCGACTATCGAGAAAGTTGTTGGCCAATTGTTACCGTTGAAAGTGCAATGTCCGAGAATTGTTGTGACTACAAGTAAGAATGGATGTGTAACATATAGTCACGAGGAGGGTCTTTCAGCCTCCCCTGCACTGACCTCTTCAATAATTGATACTGTTGGCGCCGGAGATGCCTTCTATTCCCTGTCGGCATTATTTGTTAAAGCCGGTGCAACAATGGAAGAGATTGGATTTGTTGGTAACGTGGCAGGTGCGATAAAGGTTGGTATAGTGGGCCATCGGCAGTCAGTAGAAAAAACAGTATTTAAAAAATTTGTAACTGCTCTTTTACAATAAGATGTGGGATTTCAGATTGGATAAATACCAAATCGATAGTCATAAACGTTTGTACCATCCTAGTTTGTTGGCACTAATGATTGAGGTTCGCAAGAATTTTCAAATAGATGAAGTTAACCGTCGTCTCGATGCCGAAGAAGATAACCCACGAGAACACGTCAATTTTATATGACTGATTGGACCATTAATGAGCTAGAACGTATAGCCGCCAAGATCCGTGGTGAAGTTGTTTCAATGTCGTATAGGGGTAAGGCACCGCATTTAGGCTCGGCTTTGTCGTGTGTTGATATATTGGTAGCTGCTTACTGGGGCGGACTCAAAGTTGATCCTCGGCATCCGAGTGACCCTGATCGAGATCGTCTAATTTTGAGCAAGGGCCATGCAGCTCAAGCGCTTTACGCTTCTCTAGCTTATCGAGGTTTTT
>Ga0114996_10002854_pt1 | contig 21945 bp, 24 predicted proteins | sample ArcticOcean_MG_C_4_FD_87039 | JGI IMG/M metagenome (GOLD analysis project Ga0114996, IMG submission 87039) | Marine microbial communities from western Arctic Ocean - ArcticOcean_MG_CB4_134 | ecosystem: Environmental > Aquatic > Marine > Oceanic | place: Arctic Ocean: Canada Basin | collected... | reverse complement strand
TCGGCGTCTTTCAGGTTAGGACTAGCATTCTCTATTTCGCAACCCAGGTCACTAAATATCTTTATTTGATGTTCCAGCTGTTCGATTATTGTCGGGTCAATGGGATAGCCGCCTAAATCGGGACTCCATGCTAATTTGATACCGCGGAAATCTGTCATTAAAGGGTTGAGGAATTGTTCTCCGGCTTCTGGTAAGGACATAGGAACTCTGGGATCAGGCCCTGCTACTACGGAAAGCTGTAAGCTTAAATCTTGCACTGTTCTCGCCATTGGTCCAGCTACGGAGAGTGAATTGAATGGTAGTCCGGTGGGGTATATTGGTACACGACCTATCGATGTCCGCATCCCTACTACATTGGACCAAGCCGCTGGATTTCTGAGCGAACCGCCTAGGTCACTACCACTCGCTATGGGTATCATGCCACAGGCTAAAGATACTGCTGATCCTCCACTACTGCCACCACAGGTCTTTGTGAGATCATAAGGGTTTAAAGTTTTTCCAAATACTGAGTTAAATGTTTGTGAACCCGCACCAAATTCTGGTGTGTTAGTTTTACCGATTACAATTGCTCCAGCCTTTTTAAACCGTTCCACAATCAAGTCATCGTAATCTGGGATCCAATTAGCGTAGATTGGTGATCCTTTTGTAGTGCGAATCCCCTTTGTTGCAGAGAGATCCTTAATTCCAATGGGAAGACCATATAATGGCCCAGGATTAGTGCCGTGTGCCAGCTTGTGGTCTAATTTTTTCGCATATTCCCTAGCCCTTTCTTCATCGAGCGTACAGAAGGCATTTACTATTGGATTAATATCCTCAATCTGCTTCAAGTGGGCATCGAGTACTTCAAGTACGGATACTTCACGAGAACGAATTCTCCCAATCAACTCCGCTGCCGTTTGAAATACAAGTTTTTCAGTCATAAAAAGTCCTGTTGCTAATGGTTCCCGTTCAACCCCACAAAACGTTAGGTTTAATAATGTATAGCTTTATATGGCTCGGCCAGAGACAATTGTGTTTCCATTTATCGCAATTCTACTCCACTAAATAGGATCCATGACTCCGCTATTTATAAATTGCCAGATCTCTTTCTCGAGTTTTTCTGGTTGCTCTTGCGGAATGAAGTGCCCGGTATCTTCGAAAACAATATGATTAAAGCTGGGAGATATCCTTTTTAATTGCTGTAAGGCAGAGCTTGATTCGGGATGCCTTGCTTCGTTTTCACTAGTGATCAGGTGGATAGGGAAATCTACGCGTTCGAGCCATTCGTTCAGGTTCGCGGGAGCTTGCGCAGCTGTAAATTCCGCCTCTATTTCCGGAGTACATTTCAACTCTATTTGGCCGTCTGGCAAGTCCTTGGTGCCAAAGTTGACGTATTCCCAGAGAATCTCAGTTTTCCAATCTCTGAATACCGCGGCCTTAGAATATCTATCAAAAAGGGTTTTGCGATCTGGCCATATGGATCTGCGGCTTCGTGCAATCCTAGCAGCGACGCTTCGGTCATTTGGGCTGCCTTTTTCTGGATTGGGAACAGGAATCCCCGGCTCTATAAGAATTGCCCCACGTATTCGCTCGCAAACGAAAGATCCCCCCAGAGCGGCTACTGCTCCTCCTCGGGAGTGGCCAATAAGGAGCACATTCTTAAGATCTAAAGCTTCAACGAATCTTTTCAGATCAGGTGCCACTTCATCCCAGCCATAGTTCCCGGGCTTGTCAGAGTCACCGTGGCCTCGAAGGTCCATTGCTATCACGCGAAAATGTGAAGCGAGTGAATTAGCTGTCACCCGCCACACTTGGGCACAAAGCCCTCTCCCATGAAGTAGCAGAATAGGGGGGCCGTTGCCGCTCCACTCCAAATAGTGGAATTGAAGGTCTCCAGTGTTTACGAATTTGCTGTGTGGCTCCAATGGGCCCCCGAACCAAGATTGTTGATTATAGTAACATAGGTAAACAGGCAGCTAATCTCACAAGGAGCTAGTTTTATGGAAAACTCTGCTGTGACCACATATCCAGTAATTTCGGTTATATCCAATCGTTGGAGCCCCCGTTCGTTTGATCCGGCAAGACTTCTGGACACAGACACAATAGGGTCACTTTTTGAGGCAGCACGCTGGGCGCCATCGGCATCAAACGAACAACCTTGGAGATACTTGATCGGGGTTAATTTCAACGAAGAACACCGAGCGATATTAGATTGTATTTCGGAAAGCAATGGTCGTTGGGCCCAGAATGCGCCTCTATTAATAATTGCGGTCGGCAAGACGACCAGAAATGATTTGCCCAATAGGCATTTTGCTCATGACGTGGGGCTTTCCCTTGAAAATCTTTTCCTGCAGGCGATCGGCATGGGGTTGCACTGCCACTATATGGCAGGCTTTTCAGTGGATAAGGTACGGGAGGCGCTAGGAGTCCCTGAAGGCTTCGAGCCGATCACTGCGGCAGCCGTAGGCTACAAAGGCTCTCCCGATCTCCTTTCGGATGACTTGAAAGAACGTGAACAACAAGGTAGGCAGCGGAAGGCGTTCTCAGATTTCGTATTTAGTGGAAATTGGGAACATCCATTTCCTGAATTATAGTGAAAGCATAAAGGTGATGAATATGAGCGTAGTCGCAGTCCTTTAACACGATTTCACTGCGACCAATCTATCTTGGAGTAGTGGCACATGTCAGATGGTTCCAGGTGTATAATGCTGTGAAGCTATTTTTACACTTAAATTAATCGAAAATTTGGACAAGAAATAGATTTATGGTTACAGCAATTAGCTTGGACAAGCTGACCAAGTATTATGGAACTCAGCGAGGGGTTATTGATCTCGATTTGGAAGTTCCGGAAGGGATTGTGTTTGGCTACCTAGGCCCGAACGGTGCGGGTAAGACTACGACGATTCGGATTCTGCTTGATTTGATTAGGCCAACCACGGGCTCTGTAAAGATTTTCGGGATCTCGCCCCAGACAGAGTCTGTGGATGCACGGAGGCAGATTGGCTATCTTCCAGCGGGCCCTGCCCTGTATGAAAACCTTACGGGGGCCGAGCTACTGACATTCTTGGCAAATCTAAAAGGTGGGGTAGAGCCGATCAAAATCAAGCGGCTTGCAGATCGACTCGAGAGTGATCTTTCTAGGAAAATAGGCACTCTTTCTCACGGGAGCCGACAAAAAATCGCCATAATACGTGCATTCATGCACGAGCCCCCGCTCCTCGTTTTAGATGAACCTACGAACGGATTGGATCCGCTTATGCAACAGGAATTCGTGAGGATTGTCCGGGAAGTAAGATCTGCAGGAAGAACCATATTTGTGTCTTCGCATATACTCCCTGAGGTAGAGGAGATTTGCGATAGAGTCGCCGTTATACGAGAAGGTCGGTTGATCGTGGTAGACGATGTGTCCGCCTTGAAGGCTAGAAGTGTTAGGCGGCTTCAGGTAAACGTCGCTGAGAAAATACCTCCAAGCGCATTCGATAACATAGAAGGGGTGCGAAACGTTGTGATCTTTGGGGGGAAAGTGACATGTGACGTGAGTGGGTCGCTCGACCAGTTTATTAAGGCGGTGGCTAAGCTTAAAGTCCTCGATATGAATATCCGAGAGCCTACTTTAGAAGACGAGTTCTTTGCGATGTATGAGGGTGGTGCATAGATGCTACTTTCGAGCGTTTTTTTTAAGTCTTTAAGGGATAGACGCATGAGTATGTTGTTCTGGTTCCTAGGAATCTGTATCCTCTCTGGCTTAATGGTTTCATTATTCCCTTATGTTTCCAATAATGAGGCATTAAAAGAGTTTGCGGACACCATGGATCCGGAATTGATAGCCGTGCTTGGAATCCAAGGACTGGATTACTCAACAGGCGCAGGTTACCTTAATTCCGAAATGTTTGGATTCATGGTGCCAATACTGTTATTAGTGTTCGCAATTGGGTTGGGCAGTAGCTCGCTAGCTGGAGAGGAAGATAAGCGGACCATTGAAGTGCTCCTTTCTGAGCCTTTAACTAGGACTCGATTGTTATTGGAAAAGTATGCCGTTATGGTAGTCGGACTTGGAATGCTTGGAGTGATGGTCTGGATATCAGTTGCAGGTGCAGCCATGATATTTTCTATGGGTGTGAGCCTTATAAATCTTGCCGCTGCAACTCTCAGCTGCGTACTTCTTGCAATGGTCTTTGGCTCAGTATCATTTGGTGTTGGGTCAATTACCGGTAAGTCAGGTTTGAGTATTGCGGTTGGATCAGCCACCGCTGCAGGCACTTTTGTACTCAACTCTATATCAGTTTTGGTGGATTCTATGGAACCGGTAAAATGGATTTCACCGTTCTATTACTATTCAGGCAACTCACCTATGATCAATGGATTGGAGTTATTGCATGTCGTTCTACCGTTGGTTTTGTGTAGTTTGACATTCGCACTTGCATACGTAGCTTATCAAAGACGTGACCTGCGTTTATAGCAGTAATATTAGCTGTCGAAGATAGCTAATGTGGGCATGTTTGACAGGATCCAGTTACCTGCATATGATCCCACCCAAGCCAAGGATGGAGGAGTAGGTGGAACCTGATCGCTTTGACTATTCGCCTATCATAGACAGACCTGTTATCAGGTGGCCCAACAACGCTAGGGTTGCACTTTGGGTTGCTCCTAACGTTGAGCACTATGATCATCTGCCGCCACATAATCCACATCAGAATGCTTGGCCTCGCGTCCCCCACCCCGATGTGATGAGCTATTCCTACAATGATTATGGGAATAGAGTAGGTTTTTGGAGACTCCTCGAAATTTTCGATAAATTTTCGATTCGTTGTACTCCCGCTCTTAACGTTGCTGTACTCGACCACTATCCAGAGATACGTGATGCCATGGTGGAGCGTGACTGGGACTTCATGTCCCATGGAGTGTATAACACGCGGTATCTGTGGGGAGCTTCTGAGGAAGAAGAGAGAGCCTTCTATAAGGAAACAATAGATACGATTAAACGACACACCGGAAAAGACTTGAAAGGGATGTTGGGGCCAGCATTGACCAACACCGAGCGAACCCCTGACCTGATGGCTGAGGCAGGTCTCACCTACCACACCGATTGGTTCCATGACGATCAGCCGTTCCCCTTGAAAGTTAAAAAAGGAAGATTTGTCACTATTCCTTACTCAATAGAAACAAACGACGGCGCGGTGAACTCACTCGGATTTGAAGCTGACTACTTGGCTCAAATCATCAAGGATCAATTTGATGTTCTATATAGGGAGGGCGAACAGAGCGGTAGAGTTATGTGTATTGCCCTTCATCCCTATTGGAGTGGACAGGCACACAGAATACGGTATCTTGAAGAAGCCTTCGAGTATATATTCTCGCACAGCCAAGTGTGGCAGGCGACGGCGGATCAGATAGCCGCATATTATTTGGATAACTACTATGACCAGGTAGTAGATTACCTCGGAAAGGGCAAATGAACAGGGAAATTAGGCAGCCAGGTATGGACAATGAATATTATGAATTTTCCTCCATGGAATCTAGAAAGCGTTTAACTTGGCCCGGTGGATCACCTTTAGCACTTTGCGTCATCGTGAATTTGGAACACTATGAATGGGACCTTTCCAATATTGATAACAGGCCGCAGAGCATGCCAGGTTTTAGAGCGCCGCTTCCTTACCCTGATATTCGCAATTTTTCTCAGAGAGAGTACGGTAACAGGGTGGGAGTATTCCGAGTAATGGACATCCTTGATAAATACAATATCAAGGCGACGGTTGCTATGGACAGCACCGTCGCGGAGAATTACCCGTTTCTTGCCGAACAGTGTCAAAAGCGCGATTGGGAATTCATTGGTCACGGACAAACTGCGACGCGCCTAATTACCAGCGCGATGACTGAAGAAGAGGAGCGCAGCTACATATCAAATAGCATCAATGCTTTGGAAAGAGCCACATCCCGACGCCCGATAGGCTGGATGAGCCCTTCATATTCTGAGTCTAGACGAACGCCGAAATTGTTGGCTGCTGAGGGGATCAGGTATGTTTGTGATTGGCCTAATGATGAGCAGCCATACAGAATGAAAGTCCCTACAGGAGAAATGCACTCACTCCCTATTTTGTTGGACTTGGACGACTTTTACATGTTGTGGACACGCACTTTGCCGATCATGGACTACAGCCGGCTACTAATGGATAGCTTTGACAGGCTCTATGCTGATGGGCATTCTAGTGGGAGACTCATGACTCTAAACTTGCATCCATGGTTGATAGGGCAGCCTTACCGGAGCAAGTACTTGGACAAGGCATTGTCTTATATCACAGGACACAAAAACATATGGAAAGCCACTGGTTCCCAAATTGTTGATTGGTACGCTCAAAATAGTGAATGAGCATTAAAGGAGAGTTTATGTATTCCAACGGCGTGACACATTTATTGATAAAGGCTGGTACCTTAGTTGATGGGAATGGAGCGCAGCCCAAAAAAGATATGGCTGTCTTGGTCGAGGGCAGTACTATAGTTCAAATTGACCACCCAGAACGAGTACAAATTCCAGATGGCGCCACTCTCGAAACTTGTGAGTTCCCGGACGCGACATTACTTCCGGGTCTTGTAGATTGCCACACCCATACAAACATGCCAGGCGACGGCACTTCCGTCGATGACGTAGGATTGGAGTCTTACGAGATACATATATTGCAAGGAGTTAAACAGGCCAAATTGGCACTGGAAAGTGGTGTCACAACCATGCGGGACAATGGAGGATGGCATAGGAGCGTTTTTTGGCTAAAAGAAGGAATTCGTAGGGAGTTGGTCGCAGGACCACGGATCCTTGCGTCCGGTAGGCCAATCACAATGACGGGGGGGCATTGTTGGATGATGGGATCAGTGGCTGATGGAGTTGCCGAAGTCCGAGCCGCCGTTCGTGAGTTAGTTTGGGAAGGAGCTGACTTTATAAAGGTGATGGCGACTGGAGGTTCTACTATAGGGAGCATGTCAGAAAGGCCTTCATATACTTTGGAAGAGCTACAGGCAATTACGGATGAAGCCCATCGACGTGGTCGCCTTGTAGGTGCTCATACTATTGCTCAGAAAGGCATTGAGAACGCTTTGGATGCCGGAGTGAATATGCTAATTCACTGTACATTTGTTCAATCAGATGGTTCGATAGGCTACGATCCTAAGGTAGGAGAACGCATCGCTGCGACAGACACTTGGGTGAACCCAACGATTCATGTGCGTCGTGGGTTTGTCGACCTTCTAGAGCAAAAACGGGCCGAAGAAGGTTTGACTATTGAAGAAGAGGCTGATCTGCTTGAGAGCGTCAAGGCGGTTGAAGATAGAGTAAAGGTAACTAGTCAACTGATTAAAGATGGTGCCAAGGTTATAGGTGGATCGGATTGTGGATGGCACGTATATGAGTTCGGCATGTTCCATAAGGAACTTGAGACTTTGGTCATGTCTGGTATGTCACATGGTGACGCTTTGCTTGCTGGTACTCGCGAGGCAGCTAAGGCGTTGGGGGTGAGCGATATAGTAGGAACACTTGAGGTTGGTAAAGAAGCAGACTTACTTCTAATAAATGGTGACCCTACTGAGAACATAAGTCACCTGCAGAATGTTGTGGGGGTGTTTAAGAGCGGTATTAGGGTGAGGTAGCTGTCTATGGACATTGCTATTCACGAATAATAATCTTTTGTGTGCTCGAGAGAGTCTCAAGTGTAGCCACAGGTTTTGCAGGCGCGCACTCCCTTGGGATCCTTTTCGTTCACTGTGCTTGATATCGAATTGTGTGCGGGCATGCAAATAAATTGCGTTTTGGAGATTGACTAACCAGATGTGGAAAGTAACTGAACAGGACCTCGAATCGATAGCTATAGGTGCAGGGATATTAGGCACGGGTGGTGGCGGAAACCCGTATGTTGGCATGTTAAGGGCGAGGCAGATGATAAGAGAATTTGGACCAGTGAAGGTTCTTTCTTCAGATGAGCTAAACTCGGATGACAGGATAATCTGTGTCGGGGGAATTGGCGCTCCCACAGTGGGGATAGAGAAAATGCGTGACAAGCAGGCATATTATGCGATGCGCGCGATTGAGGATTACACTGGCTTAAAAGCCACAGCGTTGGTATCGAATGAAATCGGCGGAAGTAATTCCCTAGAGCCGCTAATCCCGGCAGCTATATCTGGGTTGCCAGTGGTTGATGCGGATGGCATGGGTCGCGCTTTTCCTCAGTATCATCTCAAAACCTACTTTGTTTATGGAGCACCTTATGCTCCCTTGGCTCTAGCGGATGAAAAGGGTAACACGATGATAATTCCTGAGGCGATCAGCGCACATTGGGTTGAGCGCATGGCTCGTGCTGTCACCATACAAATGGGTTGCGTGGCGTGTTACGCCACCACTCCTATGAACGCTGAGCAAATACGGAACACGGCGGTTTTAGACACTCTAACTCTTGCCAAGGATTTGGGAGATGCTGTTAAAAGGGCTAGGGAACAACATGAAGATCCCATAGCAGGTATTTTAGATACCCATCCAGGTAAGGTCCTTTTCCAAGGTAAAATAGTGGACTTGGAGCGGCGTACGACTCAAGGGTTTGCCAGAGGCAAAGTCACCATTGAAGGTATAGGGGGATACGCTGATGATCATATGGAAATCGAATTTCAAAACGAGAACTTGATTGCCAGCATCAGTGGCGATTTGGTATGTATTGTTCCAGACTTAATCTGCATAGTTGATACGGAACGGGCAGAGCCAATAACAACGGAATTACTCCGTTATGGTTTCAGGGTGACGGTTCTAGGGTTTCCCGCCCCGGATCTTTGGACTACTCCTGAAGGCCTGGCTGTTGCTGGTCCTAGGGCTTTTGGCTACGAAGTAGATTACACTCCCATTGTGATCTGATAGGTAGCTCGTAAATAGTTTTAGATGGGCAAAAATGTAGGAGTTTTAAATGCGTATAGGTATAGACGTTGGCGGTACAAATACAGATGCAGTCCTTCTAGATGGAGATGTGTTAGTTGCGCAGACTAAACAACCGACTACAGCCGACGTTACCTCTGGAATTCTGTCTGCCTTGAAGGCGGTGCTGGAACGTAAACCTGAGACTGCCTCAGTTGAGGCGGTGATGTTGGGGACTACGCATTTTACGAATGCTCTATTGGAGCACAAGCAACTATCTCAGGCAGCTACTCTCAGATTGTGTTTGCCTGCAACTACCTTACTGCCTCCATTAATTGACTGGCCTGATGAACTTAGAACCGCTATAGGCGGATATACATATCTTGTCCATGGTGGGCATGAGTTCGATGGGAGAGAGATTTCTCCTTTAGACGAGGAGGAAATTCGGAAGGCTGCTAAAGACATGCGCAATAATGGCGTACGAGGCGTGGCTGTTAGCGGCGTATTTTCCCCTGTCGACACTTCTCACGAAGAGCGTGCTGGAGCAATAATTCGGGAAGAGTCGCCAGGACTCAACGTGACACTATCGTCTGAGATTGGCAGGGTGGGAATCTTGGAGAGAGAAAATGCCGCCACTTTGAACGCCTGTTTAGTTGATGTGGCTGAGCGAACAATAAACGCAATTCGGAATGCAATATCTTCATTAGGCCTCGACGCCCCCTTATTTCTTAGCCAGAATGACGGCACACTGATGGATGCTGAGTTTGCCGCTAGTTATCCCGTGTTCACTATAGCTTCAGGTCCTACAAACAGCATGAGGGGGGCAGCCTTTTTATCTGGTGTTTTGGATGGCATAGTCGTTGATATTGGAGGAACCTCTACGGATGGAGGGGCATTGGTTAGCGGATTTCCCCGGGAGGCATCCGTTGCGGTAAATGTAGGTGGCGTGCGGACAAATTTCAGAATGCCGGATGTTTTTTCAATTGCTTTGGGAGGGGGAAGCATAGTTCAGATAGATCCCCTTCAGATAGGGCCGGGAAGCGTTGGCTATCGATTGGTTGAGGAGGGACTGGTTTTTGGGGGTAATGTACTTACAACTACGGACATGGCAGTTGTTGCTGGGCTAGCTGATATTGGCAACTCCGGTCTTGCGGGCGGAATCGGCAAATCCTTGGCCGAAGCCGTTATATCCGAAATTCAAACGAGAATAGAGAATGTGGTAGATCAACTAAAACTTAATGCTGCTCCAGTTCCGGTTATATTGGTTGGTGGGGGAAATATATTGGTAAAGGACTCTTTGGCTGGTGCATCGGACGTGTTGAGGCCAGAGTATGCAGGAGTGGCTAACGCAATCGGCGCTGCTATTGCCCAAGTAGGTGGTCAAGTGGAGAAGGTTTATTCTCTATCTGATGTAAGCAGAGAGGAAGCACTAGCTTCAGCCAGGCAGGAGGCAACAGATAAGGCTGTGGGAGCTGGAGCTGACCCTGCCACGGTAGAAATTGTGGAGGTAGAAGAGGTGCCATTGGCCTATCTTCCAAGTAATGCTGTGCGTGTACGAATTAAAGCCGTGGGAAATTTGGCCAACCTATAAAGATGGTTAGAACGGTAGTTGAGTCTGATGCTTAATTGAATACAAGCCACGTGATTGGCAGGTCATAAGTAATTTTGGACCAACCAAACTAAGGTAGTGACTGTTATTAGGCTCATTAGCGTGCTAGTTGCGACGGCACTAGTCACTTGTTTAGGGCGAGTCTCAAACTCAGTAGCCAGTATCGTTGTATACACTGCCGTAGGCATTCCGGACAATACAATAAGCACTTGTTGTGTGATCCCGTCTATTCCCAATAGCAAAGTAGCACCAAGTGCTAGTACTGGTGAAACGATTAGCCTTACTATGGAGGCAACGCCCGCCGCTAACAAGTCGTCTTTTAAGGAAACGTTGGTGAGCTGGATGCCAAGGACTATGATCATTGTTGGTATGGCGGCTCCAGCGAGCAAATTTATAGGTGTTGATATGGCGCTTGGGAGCCCCAAGTTAAAGACATTGAGAATCAGAGCCGCAATGACCGCATAAAATGTGGGCATTTTTGTTACAGCAATCAACGCTTGTTTGACTCCAACGCTGCCGCTTGCTGCTATGTAAACCGCCAATGTGCCTGACATCAGATGTTGTGGCACTGCAAAGATTAGGGCCCTCTCAAGGCCAGCCGATCCAAAGGCGAAAAGTGCAACTGGTAGTCCATAGTTTGCTGCATTCATGAACATGGTTGTGAGCAGCATCGAGCTACGATGCTGCCCTCTGAGTCTGGAGATGACGCAAAGTGCGAAGCAGAAAATGTATAGAGCAGGTAGCCATACTGTCAGGAAAGTAACAATGTTTATCACATCTACAGCCGGTATTTCAGCGTCATACAGGTATGCAAAAATTAGTGCTGGGGAAAAGACGAAGAGAGCCAATCTTCCTATAGAACGGACGTCAACAGTAATAAGTCGCCCTAGCAGTGCGCCTATCGCTGCTATCAAAAATACAGGAAAAATAGCGTTTCCTAGAACGTTTATCAAGTAAGTTTGACCGTCACATTAAGATGAGTCAGATTTATTGTTCATATACTATCTTGCCGCCAATTACCGTTTTAATAATCGCTATATCTTTGATCGACAAAGGGTCAACGTTTGTTGGGTTTTCCTCCAGCACGACGAAGTCGGCCAATTTACCAGCTTGTATGGAGCCCTTAGTGTCTTCCTCGAAAGAGGCGTAAGCTCCATGCAGGGTATATATCTTGAGGGCTTCCTCTACTGAGATTCTTTGATTCACGCCCCATTGATTTCCATTCATGTCTGTTCGGGTAACACAGCTTTGAATGCCCATTAGGGGCTGGAAAGGGCCGGGGGGGTAGTCCGTAGCTCCAGTAGAAACTACCCCATTATCCAAAAAAGAGCGCTGAGCGAACATCCAATTAACCCTGTCATTTCCATAGTAGCGCATCTTTTCGCCGTGATAGTAGACGTATGTACAGAAAGGAGTCGCAATGACTCCAAGGGCTTTCATTTTGTCGATTATACCTTGGTTAACTAACGTGCAATGTTCAATTCGATGCCGGGGATTTGTCCTTGGAAACGAAGCCTGAGCTTTTGCATACGCTTCTAACACCATGGCTATTGCTGAATCCCCGTTTGAGTGAACGCATACCTGAAAGCCGGACCGATGTATCTCCATGACCCATTCCTCAGTTTCCTCGGGGCTCATGGCCAGTATTCCTCTATCGGTTTCCGAGCCAATGTATGGCTCGGAAAGATATGCTGTTCGTGAAGCTATGGCACCGTCTGATACCATTTTGATTCCGCCTAGTCTCAAGCGATTGTCGCCGAAGCCTGTTCTTAAACCTGCGTCGCGGAGGGCAGGGAACGCGTCTCGATGCATTAATGCGTATATTCTTAGCGTCAGATCGTCAGAGTCTCTGGCTTCTTGATAGCTTGCCAAATCTTCACTATCTGTCATTGCGTCATGAACACTTGTGAGGCCGGCTTCTGTAAACATTCTATTAACTAGGCGAATTCCCTTTCTGCGAATCTCGGAATTTGCTTTTGGGAGTAATTCGGTATGAAATTTCTCTACAGCCCGTTCGTAGACAACCCCGTTTAATTCCCCTGAGTCAGGATTCCGTCCAAACCTGCCACCAGGTGGATCTGGAGTTGTGGAATTAACGCTTGCTAAGGCAAGGCCTAGAGAATTGACATAATAAACGTGTCCTGCTCGGTGAGAGACAAATATGGGGTGTTTTGTACTTACCTGATCCAAATCCTCTTTGGTTAGGAACCGATTCTCGCTCGTTTTTGTGTCGTCAAACTTGAACCCTTGGACCCATTCACCTGCGGGAGTGATATCTGCTCGCTCTCGCAAGACATTTATGATTTCACCGATACTCCGTTGATCACAATCGGCACACATTACGTGTCTAATACCGCTGCTTAGGACGTGGATATGGGCGTCGATTAGGCCTGGTATTATTGTATGTCCCTCAAAGTCCCAAATCTTGGTTGCGGGTCCTTCCAAATTCTTTACGTCCTCGTTCCGCCCGACTGCCACAAACTTACCCCCAATTATGGCTAGGCTTTCGGCCAGAGGCTGTTTAGGGTCGATAGTTATTATGTTGGCATTCTTGACCAATACATCGGCCTTTATTGTTGTGTTTGCCATGTCGAAGTCTCTCACTTAAAAATGGTCACTGCTAGTCTGTTGGTGAACCAAGTATTGGATTGATGTTGTTGTGAATAGTCCTGTAGATTTAAGGCTAGTTTCTCCTCTTGGAATAGTCATCCTTTGGAGACCGAAAGTCAACAGTATAAGGAAATGTCCCACCAAAATCAGGGCTCGTTGGGAAAGGTCTCAAAGAAATCCCTGTGGTTGAACACATTGCAAGTAAAAATGGGCCACTTTTTTTGTTAGACACAGTGCGAGTTCAGTTTCTTGACAAGGCTAACTAGGAACGATAGACTTACTGCTCGTCGTCACACAGTGTGGCGTCATTTTTTGTGTCTCTTGTTGAGTAAGAAATGCCTACAATAAACCAATTAGTGCGCAAAGGCCGAAAAGGCCTTCATAAAAGGACGAAAGCACCTGCTCTCAGGTTTGTGCAGAACTCGCTTCGCAACAAGATTGTTAGAGGCCCTGGTTGCCCGCAGCGGCGAGGCGTTTGTGTGCAGGTTAAGACTATAACTCCGAAGAAGCCTAACTCGGCGCTTCGAAAAGTCGCGCGAGTACGACTTACTAATGGAATTGAGGTGACTGCATATATCCCTGGAGAAGGCCATACCCTGCAGGAGCATTCGGTTGTACTTGTTAGGGGCGGTAGGGTAAAAGACCTGCCTGGCGTTCGTTACCACATAGTTCGTGGTGCCTTGGATACGGTTGGCGTTTCTGATCGAATGCAAGGCCGAAGCAAATACGGATCCAAGAAAAATTAGGAAGACGAACGATAGCTAATGTCCAGAAGAAGAAGAGCAGAACGAAGGAAGGTTGCACCAGACCCTAGGTTTGGGAGTGAAGAGCTTGGTAGATTTATAAACCGGGTGATGATGGGAGGCAAGAAGACCACAGCCCAACGTATAGTCTACACTGCGCTGGATAAACTGGAGAGTGACGAACATCGATCTGGCTTGGAAGTTTTCGAGCAGGCGATGAGGAATGTAACGCCCTCGTTAGAGGTTAAGCCAAGGCGCGTCGGCGGTGCCACTTATCAGGTGCCTGTTGAGGTTCGACCTGAGCGACGTCAAGCTTTGGCAATGCGTTGGATAGTGTTATCGGCAAGAGCCCGTACCGGGCAACCGATGGCACAAAAATTATATCGCGAGCTCCTTGAGGCCTCACGAGGCGAGGGATCTGCAGTGAAACGGCGGGAGGATTTGCACCGTATGGCAGAGGCCAACAGAGCCTTTGTCCATTATCGTTGGTAATGCTGCTCTGATTAATTTCCTTGTACGGGTTTGTCTGGTTTAGGCGTTAACTATTCACATGAATGATATTCGAAACATAGGGTTTATTGCGCACATCGACGCTGGAAAGACGACGGTGACTGAGCGCGTGCTTTTTCTGTCTGGACTTACTCACAAAATAGGAGATGTTGACGACGGCACGACGGTTATGGATTTTATGGATCAAGAGCGAGAGAGAGGTATCACTATCCAGTCTGCTGCTGCCACATCTATGTGGCGTGATCATAGAGTGAACATTATTGATACGCCAGGACATGTTGACTTCACTGCGGAAGTAGAGAGGAGTCTACGGGTGCTGGACGGTGGGGTTGTAGTTTTTGATGCAGTGTCTGGGGTACAGTCACAAACTGAGACTGTTTGGCGACAGGCTGATAGGTATGGAGTCCCTCGAATCTGCTTTGTGAACAAAATGGATCGAACAGGTGCTAATTTCGAACGCGTTGTTGAGATGATACGAGATCGATTAAATGCTAATCCTGTGCCGTTACAGATGCCTATGGGTAGTGACTCCGATTTTCAAGGCGTTATCGATCTCCTTGAGGAAAAGGCGCTTATTTATCCCGATCAGAGTGTCGAAGCGGACGAAGTACCTATCCCGGAGCAGTTTCGTGAGGAGTACCTTGACTATCGTAATGCCATGATTGAAAAAGTGGCTGAGACTGATGATGCTCTTTCCATCAAATATTTGGAAGGCGAAGACATAACTACTGATGAATTACGCTCTGCTCTGCGACGCTCTACAATCAATAACCGCCTAGTGCCGGTTTTATGTGGCACTGCTCTACGCACCAAGGGTATTCAGCCCCTTTTAGATGCGGTCATTTATTATCTACCTTCGCCCTTGGATGTACCTCATATTAAAGGCATTCATCCAAAGAAAGGGGAAGAAGTAGTCATTGAAGCTAGTGAAGATGAGCCGTTTTCTGCGCTTGCTTTCAAAGTAGTTACAGATCCGTATACGGGTCGACTCGTATATCTAAGGGTTTATTCAGGAAAAATACAGAGTGGGTCTACAGTTTTCAACGTTACTAAAGGCCAAAAGGAGCGGATGGGCCGTATTTTGAGGATGTTTGCTGGCCGTAGAGAAGAGATGGATGATTTACGTGCTGGAGACATAGCGGCGACAATTGGGCTGAAGAATACGTTTACTGGTGACACACTTACTTTAGAAAGCAATCAGATTCTTTTGGAGAGTATAAGATTTCCACAGCCGGTGATTTCCATGGCGATTGAACCAAAGAGTCAGGCTGAAAGAGATAAATTAACTGACGCTTTGGTGAAGCTTGGGGAGGAAGATCCTACGTTTGTTATGAAGTTTGACAAGGAAACTGGGCAAACCATAATTGCCGGCATGGGCGAACTTCATTTGGAAGTGTTGGTTGAAAGATTGAAGCGCGAGTTCACGGTCCAGGCCAATGTGGGCAGACCACGTGTGTCGTATCGAGAGGCAATTACGTCATTTACTCGTGCGGAGGGCCGGTTCGTTCGACAAAGTGGTGGAAGAGGGCAATATGGGCATGTTGTTTTGGAAGTTGAGCCACGTGAACGCGGCGAGGGATTTTTGTTTGAAGACAAAATAGTCGGCGGGAAGATACCAAAAGAATACATATCTTCGGTACAAGCAGGAATTAAGGATTGCTTGGAAAATGGAGTACTCGGAGGCTATGTAGTGATCGATGTTAAGGCAACCCTAGTAGATGGGTCTTACCACGAGGTTGACTCGTCTGAAATGGCTTTTAAGATTGCAGGTTCTTTAGGGATGCGCGAAGCGTTGAAGCGTGCGAATCCGATACTTCTTGAGCCAATGATGTCAGTGGAGGTTGTTACTCCGTCTGAATTCCTAGGAGAAATATTGGGAGATCTTAGTGGAAGGCGTTCACAGATCGGCAATATGGAGATTCAAGGTGACATACAAGTAGTGTCAGCTTTTACCCCATTGTCGGAGATGTTTGGGTATGCGACGGACACTCGATCAATAACCCAAGGGCGTGCTAGCTACACGATGGAGTTTGATCACTATGAACCTGTTCCGTCAAGCCTTGTGGAAAAGGTTGTACGTGAATAAATGGAAACGGAACATGATTAAAGAGCAAAGAAGAAGGGAGAAATGGTAACTGTAACTCCGGCACAGCAAAAACAGAGGATTAGAATTGTACTGAAGGCCTTCGATCATCGGTTGCTTGACCAGTCTGCCGAACATATAGTGGAGACGGCTGAGAGAGCTGGAGCTCAGGTTGCTGGCCCCATACCTTTGCCGACTTCGATCAAAAGATTTTGTGTAATACGCTCACCTATGGTAGATAAGGACTCTCGAGAACACTTTGAGTTACGTACTCATAAACGCCTCATAGATATTATGAGCCCTACGTCTAAAACGTTAGATGCGCTGACCAGATTGAACGTACCAGCAGGTGTGGATATATCCATAAAACAGTAGATGGAGAAAAATGCCGATAGGATTATTGGGTAAGAAACTAGGGATGACTCAGGTCTTTCATGAGGATGGCACTGCGAGAGTGGTGACGGTCATGGAGGCTGGTCCTTGCATGGTTACACAGGTTAAGACAATTGCCAAAGACGGATACGAAGCTGTCCAACTTAGTTTTGGTGAAAAGCGAAAGCTGAATAAGCCGGAAGAGGGACATCTTAAGCGATTAGGAAAATTTCGATATCTTAGGGAGTTTCCTCCAGCAGATCTCGACAGTGTTCAAGTTGGTCAAAGGGTTGATGTGTCCATTTTCGAGCCGGGCGACGTGATTAGAGTCACTGGTACAACCAAGGGTCGAGGATTTGCAGGAGGCATTAAGCGCCATGGATTTAAAGGTGGGCCAAAGACTCATGGACAGTCCGATCGGCATCGTGCGCCAGGTTCGATAGGCGCTGGAACCACCCCTGGTCGTGTTCTCAAAGGCAAGCGAATGGCTGGACACATGGGTGTGAATACGGTTACTGCCGAGGGTTTGGAAGTTGTTCAAGTCGACGTTGAGCGGAACTTGCTTTTGGTTAAGGGCAGCATACCCGGTGCTCCAAGCCAACTGGTACTTGTTGAGCATACTAAAAAGGGAATAGAGCGGCTTAAGCTAGATCCTGTTTGGAGTAGGCCGCTAGCAGAAGAGGTAGTTGAGGAAGCTGCGGATTCTGAAGATGTTGTAGATGATGAGAATGAGAAGAAAAGCGAATGAAGATAGTAGTGAAAGACATAAAAGGGATACAAATAGGCACGCTAGAGGTAAGTGACTATTTGTTTGAGGCACCCATGAATGCCCCTGTAGTACATCAGGCGATGGTTAGACAGTTGGCTAATTTGCGACAGGGCACTTCGGCTGTAAAGACGCGTGCCCAAGTTTCGGGGGGTGGAGCTAAACCTCGACCACAGAAGGGTACTGGACGTGCTAGGCAAGGAAGTATAAGGGCGCCTCACTATGCTGGCGGGGGTGTTGTCTTTGGTCCGACTGACCGAAGATTTCGGCAAGATATGCCGAAAAAAATGAGACGCCTCGCTATCAGGTGTCTACTGTCAGATAAAGCACAGGGAAGTAAGTTGACACTAATTAATTCAATGGACTTTGAAAGTCCTAAGACTAGAGAGATGAACAATGCTCTTGAAGCTTTAGGAATTGGGCCTAGTACGCTGATCATAACGGGCGAACGAGATAATAATGTCGTTCTTTCTGCAAGGAACTTGAAGAAAATCAAGACCTTACCTGCATCCAACATAAATGTTCTGGATTTACTAAATCACGAAAGCCTGCTAATGACAGTAGAAGCAGTTCATAAAGTAGAAGAAATATGGGCCGGTGGCGTTACATCTAAGAACGTAAAGAAGGAAGCGAATTCCAAGGCAAGACAGCCCGCTAGAACGAGAGTTAGGAAAGTGACAGATACTCGAGAGAACACTTCAAGGCAGGGCGCCCCCCCTCCCGGCAATACTGATTCAGCGAGCCAGGATAAGCCTAAGAGCAAATCTAAGAATGTGGATAAAGGGGAACAGTGATGGAATTGCTCAACATATTGGTGCGTCCTGTGATTACGGAGAAGAGTACGCTTTTACAAGAGCAGAACAAATACGTTTTTGAGATCACACCGAACGCGAATAAAATTATGGTTAAGAGGGCCGTCGAAGTTGCCTACGATGTCAGTGTGCTTGGTGTGAATATTGTTAAGAATAGAGGAAAGATGAAGAGATTTGGTCCTAAGTGGACTAGGACACCTGATTTGAAAAAGGCTATTGTAACTGTTAAATCAGGGGATACCATAAAATTTTTTGAGGGAGCGTAGCAGATGCCTTTAAGGACATATAGACCTACTACTCCATCAAGGCGTGGTACGGTTTCAATAACTTTTGAAGAGTTGACTAGAAATCGACCAGAGAAGTCGTTAGTTGCCCCTTTGAAGCGTTCTGGAGGAAGAAACTTTAGGGGAAAGATGACCGCCAGGCATATAGGCGGGGGAGCTAAGCGAGCTTATCGGATAATAGATTTCAAAAGAGATAAGTTCGGTGTGCCAGGAAAAGTAGCGACGATTGAATACGATCCCAATCGATCTGCAAGAATAGCGCTAATACACTACGCAGATGGAGATAAGCGTTATATTATTCATCCTGAAAGTCTAAAGGTTGGAGATTTTATAGAATCAGGCCAGGATGCGGAAATTAGAATTGGGAATGCATTGCCGTTAAGCCACATTCCCCAGGGGACCCAAGTACATAATATAGAAATGCAGCCAGGTAGCGGAGGGAAAATTGTGCGTAGCGCTGGTCTCTCAGCGCGATTACAGGCTACGACAGGCGTTTATTCATTAATTCGCTTGCCGTCTGGCGAGGTTAGGCACATATTGAGCCGGTGCATGGCTACGGTAGGTGAAGTTGGCAACTCAGACAACAAGAACGTAAAGTTGGGTAAGGCTGGTAAAAGCCGTCATCTTGGGAGAAGACCTTCGGTGCGTGGGTCCGCAATGACTCCCAGGGACCATCCTCATGGTGGTGGAGAGGGTAGATCGCCGATTGGTCTGAAGCATCCAAAAACGCCTTGGGGCAAGCCAGCTTTAGGTTTTAGGACTCGTCGCAATAAACGTACAGATAATATGATAGCTACCCGCCGAAGTAAAAAGAGGTAAGAGGTAAGGAATTTATGTCACGCTCTATAAAAAAGGGACCTTTTGTTGACGCTAAGTTGGCTAGGAAAGTAGAAGCTGCTAAGCGAAGTGAGTCTCGTACGATGATTAGAACATGGTCAAGGGCCTCTATGATTATGCCCGATATGCTTGGTCTAACCATTGCAGTACATGACGGTCGTCGTCATATACCGATTTTTATAACTGAGAACATGGTAGGGCATCGCTTGGGAGAGTTTGCCCCTACCAGAACTTTTAGAAGCCACTCTTCCAAATCAGAGCGTGCGAGTTCTGTGAGGTAATTATGCCTGCATTAGCGATAGCAAAAAACATAAGTATATCTTCAAAGAAATTGAAGTGGATCGTGAGCTTGGTGAGGGGCAAGAAAGTTGATGAGGCGCTTACAGTTCTGAGGCATCAACCGACACCATCTGCCCGCGAGGTGCTTAAAGTTATACAGTCTGCTGCTGCCAATGCCGAGAACAACTTGTTGCTTGACCCAAGTGAGCTTCGAGTAGCTAAAATATTTGCTAACCAGGCACCGTCTTTGAAGCGCTTCAGGGCCGCTGCGCGAGGAAAAGCAGGACGTATTAACAAGCGATCTAGCCACATCACAGTGGTAGTGGACGAGGAGGTTTAAGTGGGTCAAAAAACTCATCCAATAGGCTTTCGGCTTGGCGGAATCAGAGATTGGGACGCTAAGTGGTTTGCTGCAAAAAGTGAGACTTATAGAGAAACTCTGCTAGAGGACTTTGCGATCCGGAAACACATTAACAAGATGTATGTGGATGCCGGAATAGCTCAGGTTAATATTGAAAGAGGAAATAATGACTTGGTGGTTACTCTTCATACTTCCAGACCGGGGATAGTTATAGGACGTGGGGGAACAAGAATTGAAGAGTTGCGCAAGGACGTGGAGAAAATCACTGGTAATAAATCTAGAGTGAATGTGCAGGAAATTCGCCAACCGGAACTTAACGCTTATTTGGTAGCCAGAAATATTGCGGATCAAATTGAGCGTAGGGTTGCTTATCGTAGGGCCATTAGGCAGGCTTTGTCGAGGGCAATGCAGGCGGGCGCGAAGGGGATAAAAGTGCTTGCATCAGGACGATTAGGAGGCAACGAAATAGCCCGAAAGGAAAAGGCTATGGAGGGGCGGGTTCCGCTTCACACGCTAAGGGCGGACATAGATTATGGACTCGCTGAAGCGGCTACTTCAATGGGTAAGATAGGGGTCAAAGTATGGTTGTATAAAGGAGATATTCTTCCTCAACAACAAGAAGAAGTTGAAGAACTAGGGACCATTGAGGTGACCTTACAGGCTGGTGATACTGAAATCGATGAAGCGCTGGTCGCGTCTCCGGAAAGTACTGACCAAGATGAGTCTGTCGTGATTAAAGATGGTCTCAGTGAGGATACAGAGGGGGGAGATGTTACAGCCTAAGAGAATCAAGTATCGGAAGGCGCATCGTGGTCGAATGACTGGGAAAGCTCAGGCTGGGAGCACAATTGCCTTTGGAGAGTATGCCATTAAGGCAATGGAGCCGGCTTGGATTACAGCTAGGCAGATAGAGGCTGGACGGCGCGCGATTACCAGATATCTTCGCAGGGGCGGTAACGTTTGGATACGCGTTTTTCCAGATAAACCGGTTACAAAAAAACCAGCGGAGACTCGCCAGGGGTCTGGGAAAGGTCCTGTAGATCAGTGGGTGGCTGTAGTTAGGCCTGGTAGGATAATTTATGAAGTTGCTGGTGTTCCGATGGAAATTGCTAGGGAAGCGCTGCGCTTAGCTTCGCATAAGTTACCCATAAATGTTCGTATTATCAGTCAGCAGGAAATCTATTCCTCGCAAGGGGCTGGAGATTAAGATTGCGTATTCATGAAATAAGAGCTTTGTCTCAGGAAGATTTGAGTAAGGAATTGGAAGAGTCCTATAAGGAAGCTATGAGCGTTCGATTCCGACTTTCTACAAGACAACTTAGCGATACTTCTCAGCACAAAAAGATACGAAGGAAGATAGCTAAGATTAAGACAGTATTGCGGGAAAGAGAAATATTGGAGCAGGTGAAATGATAAGCGACAACCGCAAGAAGCGGGTTGGACAAGTGGTAGGGGATAAAATGGATAAAACTGTTGTTGTAGCCATAGAGCGGCTGCAACGACACCGGCTTTATCGGAAGAGCATAAAGCGCATTTCTAAGCTCTATGCACACGATGAACAGAATGATGCGAAGATGGGCGATACCGTTCTTCTTATGGAGACTAGGCCCATTTCTCGATTGAAGCGGTGGATCGTAGCAGAAATTCTTGAAAGGCACGAATTGCCGGAAGTGATGCCACAAGAGATAGGCAAGGATGTAGAAGAAGAGCTCGTAAAGCCCACTGTCTCAGTATCTGACGAGGCTGTAGTGGAAGAGGTATCTGACGAGGCTGTAGTGGAAGAGGTATCTGACGAGGCTGTAGTGGAAGAGGTATCTGA